>ENA-UOIZ01002285-UOIZ01002285.1-human-gut-metagenome-genome-assembly--contig:-P88-NODE-2285-length-13638-cov-30.496871_pt1 | contig 13638 bp, 9 predicted proteins | sample MGYA00242336_ERZ723883 | MGnify/ENA metagenome assembly ERZ723883 | reverse complement strand
AGGTAGGTATCTTCTGTACGCGCCCCGCTATTGTAACCAATGACGGAGGATGGACGGACGCTGACTGGTTCAGAATTGAAAAATAAAGAAGATATTCTATATACATTGTACTTTTTGCATTTTTATTTGATGTAAATCGCACATTTTGCCGGTTAAATTCCTAATTTTGTGCCATAAAAGGCATCTATGGACAATAATGCAAGAAAATACAATAAATATGATGAAGTAGACGAAAGGATATTAGCCCTCTTTACTGAAAACAAAGAAGAAGCCTTTCGTCTGCTTTATGATACTTATTACCTTCCCTTATGCCTTTACTCTGTACAGTTCACAGGCTCTACGGAAACTTCAGAAGATATCGTGCAGAATCTATTTGTCAGTTTCTGGGACAAGAACTCGCATACTGCCATTTCCTCCAACCTACATGCTTGGTTGTTCAATGCCGTCCGTTTTTCCTCACTGACCAAAGTACAACGGGAACGCTATTTCTCCTTAGACGAGCTGGAGGAAGAATCTTATTCTCCCATCGATGACTTTTATGATGAAGAAGAACTGTTGCAAAAAAGAAGCCAGTTGCTGGCCGAATTAAAAAAACTGCCGGAACAGGAATACAATGTTTTAGTCAAGATTGTTCTGGAAGACAAAAAGTACAAAGAAGTAGCCGAAGAACTCCATATTTCCGTAAATACAGTAAAAACTCATTTATCACGCGCATTAAAAATGTTGCGTCGTTTCAATATGATAGAAATCCTAATCTTATTTAATTTATAATTTTCTTCAGATTTTTGTCACCCGTTTTGCGTATTTGTGATACTTAGTGTTAAACAGTACAACAATTATGCAAAAGAGTAAAACAGAAACCTTAATTCAAAAATACCTGTCCCACCAACTCAATGAACAGGAATTTAAAGAATTAAAACAATGGATTGAAGAAGACGCTTCACATAAAGAAATTTTTGTGAAGTTACTTTCACTCCGCCATGTCAATAACCAACTTAACTTATTACAACAGTTTGATAAAGAAGCTTCATGGGAAGCTATTCAAAAACGTTGCAAGCAGCCCCACTCTATCCGCTATCGGGTTGCGATTTATTCATCTGCCGCTGCGATAGCTGTTATCATAGGGATTGCTTCCATTTTATATTTTAATAACCGGAATCTGACGCCTGCCATTACCCAAAGCGAGCAATCATCTCTTCCCCAGAACACCCAAACTCCTAAAGCCACCTGGGTACAAGCAAACCAATCTGTAATTCCCCTCTATGAAAACCAACGGGAAATCAACGGAAGTTATATTAACAATGGAGAAATCATATTCCCTCAAGAAAGTGATTACCCCCATAAAACAGAACTGGATACCGAACTATTACAAAATAAGATCATAGTGCCAAAAGGTTCGGAATATGCAATAGTATTGGCTGATGGTACAAAAGTAAAAATGAATGCGGACTCCCATATCGATTTTCCGGTTCAGTTTGGAGATACCCGTGAAATCACCTTAGAAGGAGAGGCTATGTTTGAGGTAACCCACGATGCAGCCCGTCCTTTCATAATAAAAGCACACGACCATGCTATTTATGTATTAGGAACAACTTTCAATATCTCGGCTTATCCCGATGAAGAATTATCTGTGACTCTGATTGAAGGTAAACTAAAAGTAACTGCTCCTTCAGGTGAATACTACCTGCTGCCAGGTGAACATTACTCTTCTGCACAATCAAAAGTTAGCAAAGTAGATACAGAATTCTATACTTCATGGACAGATGGTGCTATGGAATTTGACGCAATGCCATTCCCTTTGCTGACAGCCCGACTGTCACGATGCTATAATGTAGATATTCAAATAGCATCCAAGGAATTGGAAACCATGAAGTTTACCGGAATCATTTTCCGTAACAAGCCTTTGGATTTTGCATTAGATATTATTCATCGCGTATCCGATGTCAAGTTTGAGAGAAAAGGAGAAACTATATTTGTAAAAAAACAATAATCAAACCCTGTATAACAGGAATATTCTAAATTAAATGAGTTATTTGAGTTTTATGAAAAAAGACGAACTTTGGAATCGTTTAGTAGCTAAACCTCCAAAAATGAGGCTATTAGTAATGTTAATGTGCATATTCTGCACATTCAACGCAATGTTTGCAAACGTACTAGCCGACAAGACTGTCACTATCAAAAGTGAAAACATCAGTGTAAAAGAGGCTCTTAACATGGTTAAAAAGCAAACAGGCATTCATATCATGTACGAAGATGCAACATTGAACAATGTACCTTTGAAACTTACATTAAACAAAGAACCTCTGGAACAAGCACTTTCCGTGATTTGTAGCCAGGCAGGTATGCGCTATGAATTAGTAGAGAACAATTATGTACTCATATTACCGATTGACAGAAATGCCAAGCGCAGAACAATTACCGGAGTGATCAAAGATGATATGGGCGAACCGGTCATCGGAGCCTCTATTGTTATCCAAGGCACCACGTTCGGTACAGTAGCCAATATGGATGGACAATTCATGCTGTCTTATCCTGAAAACACTAAAAACGACGAACTGATGATCAGCTTTATCGGTATGCAGACAGTTAAGGAAAAAATTGGCAACAGACACGTTTTCAATGTAAAAATGGAAAGCGAGGTGACCAATCTGGACGAAGTAGTCGTAGTAGGTTATGGTACTTCTTCTGTAAAGGATTTGACCGGCTCTGTAGCTTCAGTAGGCCTAAAGCAGTTGAGCCAATTGAATACTCCTAATGTAACTTCTATGCTTCAAAACCTGGCAGCAGGTGTACAGGTGTCACAGAATACCGGTGTTCCGGGTGAGACAGTCCGTGTACGTGTGCGTGGTGCTACGTCATTAACCGGTTCTAATGAACCCTTGTATGTTATCGATGGAGTTCCTGTAGAAGATCCCAGCATGCTGGATGCCATTTCTCCGAATGATATCCAATCTATGGACGTATTGAAAGATGCTTCTGCAGCTGCTATCTATGGTTCTCGTGCTGCAAACGGTGTGGTTATCGTTACCACCAAGAAAGGGGTGGAGGGTTCCAAACCTACCGTCAACTTCAACTATAATGTAACCACTGATGTTCAAATTAAGAACTTCCGTATCCTGTATGGTGATGAATGGCGCGAAACGGTACGCCGCTTTGCTAAAGAAACCTTGGTGTATGATCCGTCCAACCAATATGCACTAGAAATTCTTGAGCCTAATTCCACCGCATTAGGCAGTGCCAACACCAATTGGTTTGACGAAGTGAAACAAACAGCTATCCGCCACAATGCCGACTTGACAGTAAGTGGAGGTAGCAAAGTTTCCAAATATCTTATTTCATTATCCATATTCGATCAGCAAGGTATGGTTAAAGGAGGTGACTTAAGCCGATATAATGCACGCGTGTCTACAGAAATGAATGTATTGCCTATCCTCCGTTTTGGTATCAATGCTAATATGAGTTATACAGATCAGGATAATGCAGGAACTTCACTGTTCAGCGCACAAGGTTATCGTCCTGATATGCCTATATATAATGATAACGGGGAATTTGATATGTCCACAGGTCAAGCCAACCCGGTGGCCAACACCTATAAGAAAAACCATGATAATATTTACCGCATCATGGGAACCGTATACGGAGAAGTTGATATTTGGAAAGGATTCCGGTTCCGTTCCAGTTTATCGGGTAATTTACAATTTACTGAAAACAATTCATTCAGTCCAAGTTTTCTAAGTACTAGAAATGAAGCCAGTGGGTCAGAATATCATTATAAATATTCAAAAACCGTATTCGACAATACATTGAATTATAACTATGAGTTCAACAAGAATCATGTTTTGGATGCCGTAGCCGGTATCTCCTTTGAACGTGGTATAAGCCGTAGTACAAGAATGAATGGCCAGACTTATCCGGATAATGATATTTACACCAATTTAGGAAGTGCCGCAAGCATCTCATCTTGGAGTAACGGATATAATGCAAGTGGTCTGTTCTCTTCATTTGCCCGTATCAATTATAAATTAATGGAGCGCTACCTGTTCACTTTTACAGGACGTTATGATGGTTCATCCATGTTTGGTTCGAACAACCGTTATGGTTTCTTCCCTTCGGGAGCCATTGCGTGGCGTATCTCTCAGGAAAACTTCATGAAAAACCTGACATTCATTAATGATTTGAAATTACGTGCCAGTGTAGGTACTACCGGTACCCAAAACTTAACCAGCTTCTCTAATCGTGATTTATACGAAGCAACCAGCTATAACAATCTATCAGCCATTATACACAAACAAGTGGGTAACCGCGACATCCGTTGGGAAAAATCGACCCAATATGATTTAGGTCTTGATTTCGCATTGTTCGATTACCGACTGACCGGTTCTATCTCCGGCTATATCAAAGATACCAAAGACTTGATCTGGTCATTTGATTTCCCGCCCAGTGCAACCGGTGGCTCTATGCAGATGAACCGTAATATCGGAGCATTGACCAACCGCGGTATTGAAATAAACCTGGTAGGCCGTGTATTATCTACTAAAGACTGGAACTTGGACCTGACCTTGAATATGTCACATAACAAGAATAAAGTCACCAAACTGGTTGAAGAAGGTAGAGCACAATCAGCTATGGATGTAGTAGTTCAAGGCAGCTATGCCGACCAAGTATTGGCTGTAGGCTATCCAATGGGAGCTTTCCATGGTTATGAATATGCCGGGATCATACAAGATCAAGCCAGAATAGATGAATTGAATGCCTATGCTAAATCAAAGGGACAAAGTTATTACGATGGTAACTCATTAAAACCGGGACATTTGGAAATTAAGGATTTAAATGGAGATGGAATCATCAACTACAATGACCGTGTTATTATCGGTAATCCTGATCCGGATCTGTTCGGCGGTCTGACTGCCAATTTATCTTATAAACAATTCAGCCTGTTCGCCAACTTCGGATATCAGATCGGTGGTTTGAAGATTTATAACAAAACATTGCAGAATCTACCCGGACAATTAACCGGTTTGATTGACTATGGATTGAATGACAGATGGTCTGACACCAACAAAAATGCCAAATACCCGGCCTTGTATATAGGTGACGGTGTACCTAGACTAACCGATCATGAATTGTTTAATGCCTCCTTCTTCCGTTTGCAGGAAGTGCGTCTGACTTATAATTTACCTTTAAACAAAGTGATAAAAGGACAACTATTTGTCTCGGCTACCAATTTGTTCACGCTCACCTCTTATCCGGGAACAGACCCTGCTACCGTAAACAGTAACAGCAACTATGGCGGTAACTATGAAACCTCCACTTATCCGGGTTTCCGCTCTTTCTCGGCTGGTTTAAAAATTAACTTATAATCATTTAAATGTATAATCGAATGAAAAAATATATATTCTTAGCTTTACTTACAATGGGCGTTTCCTCGTGCCAGTTGGTAGATGTCTTGGACCAAAAGCCCGAATTCGAAGCAGATTTAGACGGTGCCATCACAACACCCGCTGCTGTAGAGTTAGCCTTAAACGGAATCTATTACTCCTTGCCTGGAAATGGATTCAATGTCATATTTCCTACAGTAAGTGGTTCCTTCAAAGCCGGGACCATGTGGCGTCAAGAAATTGTCAGCGCCGGTAATGCCGTTTACTACTCCGAACGAATGTTGCCTACCCTATCATTCAGTGATGCAACGGAATGGGATGCAGATTACGCTGTAATCAAAAACGCCAACTTCCTGGAAACAGCCTGTAACCGCATGAGTGACGGAGAGTTCTCCGGAAACCGTAGAGCCGAAGTGTTAGGTGAAATAGCCTATTTACGCGCTTTGGCCTACTTCAATATCCTGGTTCGTTACTGCGAATTTTGGGATATGAATAGTGAATACGGAGTTGTCATGCGTAATGAAGCTCCATCCGTATCCAATGCTTTAAAGGCGCGTAGCTCCGTAGCCGATTCTTATCAATATATTCTGGATCAACTGGAAATAGCTATTGAAAAAGCTCCTGATTGGAAAAAGCTTTCACAAGCTTCTAAAGAAGCAGCCAAGGCATTAAAGGCAAGAGTATTGCTGTATGCAGGAAAATACACAGAAGCGGTAGCAGCAGTTAATGATGCAATTGATACAAATTCTCCATTGCCGGAAGCAAACTATGGTGACGTTTTTGATAAGTTTTCAACAACCAAAGAGATTCTATTCGCTCGTGTATTCGACCAAAAAGATGCCACCAACACTTCAACCCGTCAGCAATGTTACGGTAACAGCCCCACGAAAAAACAAGGTTACTGGGGGCCCACCAATGAGTATGTGGAACTGGTGGGGGATGATCCTCGCGCCGATGCCATCTTCTCTAAAGTAGACAGCCTGATGGACAGCCGCAGTTCTGCGGTAGCCTACAACCTGAAATCGGTAAAGAAGCTGCTGAATGATGCCAATGACATGCCTGTCATCTTCAGTCGTGTTTCCGAACTCTACCTGATTAAAGCCGAAGCCTTGTATCGTTCAGGAGCCTCTATATCCGAAGCCTACGCACCGATCCGTAAACTACGCGAAAGAGCAGGAGCCGAAATAATTCTTCCAGCCAATAACGAAGAACTGGAAACCGCCATATTCAACGAATGGATGCTGGAATTGTCTTTCGAGAACTGGCATGAATGGTTTGCCATGATCCGTTTTGCAGGATACACAGAGAAACCCGATTTCACCCGTCTGCTTGCTTTGAACAAGACGTTAAGAGAAGCTTTGGAAAAAGAATATGAAAAATCGGAAGCACAAGGAGACAATTATTACCAACGCATCATAGACCGCCGTATCGATGCCATTCCGTCATCAGAAATCAGTTCTAATCTGGAATGTAAACAAAACCCTGGTTATTAACATATTAAATTCAAAGACATGAAAAAATATATCTTACTCATTTTCGCATGTATCTATGCGATTCACTTAAGTGCCCAGAATGCAGGAATCAATTTCCTGCACGGCACTACTTGGACAGAAGCCGTAGCCAAGGCCAAAGCAGAAAATAAACTGATATTCATTGATTTCTATACCCAATGGTGCGGACCTTGCCTGAATATGGCACAAACCGTATTCTCATTGCCTACAGTGGGTTACTACTATAACCAAACTTTCATCAACCTCAAAATTGATGCTGAAGAAGGTGAAGGAATTACATTAGCCAAGAAATACGGTGTACGCAGCTACCCTACTTATGCCTTCGTCGATCCTGCTACCGAAGAAATTGTTCATCGCAGCAGCAGCCGTCAGACTCCCGAACAGTTTATTCAGACAGGAAAAGATGCAAACATTCCTACCAAACGCTCTTTTTACCTGCAAGAGCAATATACCAAGGGGAACAGAGAACGTGCATTCCTGATTGATTACATCAATTATCACTATTCAGTCTATGCACGCAATAACGTACAAGCCGCTTTTGATGAATTAATAAAAGGAGGTGCCAAACTGACTGATCCGGATGTATGGGAAGTATATGTAAACACTATCAATGGCATGAACCCGTACCTGAAGCAAGTATCAGACAATTATGCAGATTTCTGCCAGCGTTTCGGCAAAAAAGCTGTTGATGCTAAATTGGCAAAAGAAACTTCATACGGCGAATTGGCGGAAATTGAAGCCTTATGCAACTATGAAGGAAAAGATTTCAATCTGAAAATGATCCGTATCAATAATGATATCCGGGAACAAAAGTATGAAGCGGCAGCTACCCAGATTGATGCGATGATTGCAGACACCACAGTCAATCAGCAAGAGTTAATCAGTAGACTGAAATTTATCGCCCGTTTGGGATACAAAGCAGAGGAACTTCCCGAATTCTGGTTCAACAAATGTGTAGGCTATCTGCAATACATTGCTTATAACCAAACAGACAGAGATGATGCTTTCATCCATCAGGAATATGCAGCCGCCTTGGAAATGGTGCTTCGCAAACTGAACGGCAAAGCCCCCATCCCTGCCTGCCTCAGCACAGAACCCGCATACGGAAAAAAAGTCTATAACATGCGTCCCGATGCATTGAAAATGAAACCTAAAAGAAAAAAATAAGATGAGAACTCTAAAATCCATCATGGTACTTGGCCTTGCGCTGAGTACCTTTACCGCTACAGAAGCTGCAAAGCTCACTTTTAAGGTCACCAATCCCAATGAGAAGGTCAAAGTGAGATTGACTTTCAGCCAAAGTGGCGAACAAAAAGAAGTGGCGATTGATGCCGCTGGAAACGGCAACATAGAAATCACAGGATTCACTCCGCAATATGTAACCATGCAATACACACGCGGACGCCGTACTCTTTATCTGGATCCCAATCAAGACCTTACCTTGTCATTCGACAGTGACAACATGTGGAGAAACACAACCTTTGAAGGAGCAGGTGCCGCTATCAACACCTATCTGGGAAGCAAAGAGCTCCAATCACTCGGTATGCCCGATATGAAAATGCAAGAGGCCGCCCTCATACACAAAGGAGACAGCCTGTACGCAGCCAATTGCCAAGTATTGGAAGCCGCAAAACTTCCAGCCGATTTCACTGCACAGGAAAAAATACGTTTGCAATTCTATACGTATTATTATTTCTCCAAATACGCTTTGTATCATCCTCATTTTGGAAAGGATGACAACTATATTCCTTCCAAAGCATATTATGAAAAACTGGAAGCTATTACTCCGATCAATGCCGGTTTATTAGCTCTAAAAGAATATAAGGCTTTTCTTCCCGATGCTATCAGCGCCTTTAGTAATAAAGGAAAAACAGTTGCATCCAATTCTACAGAACAAAGTGTAAACTACGTAGATGCAACCATACAAGATGAAAAGGTTGCAGAATTTCTGATTGACCAATTTGTTTATAACTTTGTAGACAATAACGGGCTGGATGAAGCAGACGGGCTGATTGTCCTATTCCGCAAACATGTGAAGGATGCAAAGTCCATAGAAAAATTCAACGCACTTTGTACCAAGTGGGAAAAATTAAGATCAGGCAATCCCTCAGCAGCTAGCTTCTCCTATCCGGATATAAATGGGAAAACAGTATCTTTGGCAGATTTGAAAGGGAAATATATCTATATTGACGTGTGGGCTACCTGGTGTGGCCCTTGCCGTGGAGAACTTCCTGCGTTAAAGGAATTGGAAGAGAAATATGCAGGAAAGGATATTCATTTTGTCAGCCTGTCATGCGACAAGAACAAAAAGGCATGGGAGAACATGGTAACAAAGGATCAACTGAAAGGGATCCAGTTACACATGGGAACAGACAGGACCTTTATGGATGCTTACCTCATCAACGGCATTCCCCGTTTTATCCTGCTGGATCGGGATGGCAAAATCATCTCTGCCAATATGACCCGTCCGTCAGATCCCAAGACAGCAGAGAAGTTCAATGAACTGTTAGGACTATAAAACTCTCTCTTATATTAAACATTAATCTAACGATAGGCTTTCTTCGTGAGGAGAGGGCCTATTCTATTGTTTTAGCCAGGAGAACGATACAGAAAGAGAATAAAAGACACGAACTATACAGATCTTACAGTATTGTCTAAAACACCTGTAATTTCCGTATAATTCGTGCCCGAACAATTTAAATACGATGATTTTTATTGTAGGAATGAAATCAGCACACCGGCAGCCACGGCAGAACCGATAACTCCTGAAATGTTACTTGCCATACAATATTGAAGCACATGATTTTTGGGGTCATACTTCAAAGCAATTTCATTAGCCACACGGCTGGCCATGGGCACAGCACTCAAACCTGTAGCCCCAATCAGTGGATTGATCTTCTTCTTAGTGAAAAGATTCACCAACTTCACAAACAAGATACCACCGGAAATAGACAAGGCAAACGCCAAGAAACCACCTATCACAATACCGATAGTAGTCCAATTCAAAAATGCCTCCGTAGTCATTGTCGCACCGACTGACAACCCCAAGAAGATAGTTGCCGCATTCATGATACTATTTGAAGCTGCATCAAACAAACGTGAAGTATCACTACCTATTTCCTTAATCAAGTTACCAAACATCAACATACCAATCAAAGGCACTGCACTTGGCACAAACAGAGCGACCACCGTAGTCACTACAATCGGAAATACAATCTTCAGCACACGAAGATTCTTGATTTCTACCGAAGAAGGATATTTCTTTTCCTGTTCCTTCATATTGATACTCAATTCTTTCTTCGTACACCAGATTTTCACAACCAACGGAATGATAACGGGTACCAGAGCCATATACGAATAAGCGGCAATAGCAATCGGCCCTAGCAAATGGGGAGCCAGTTTAATAGTGGTAAAGATAGCGGTAGGACCGTCTGCTCCACCAATAATACCCAATGAAGCCGCCTCTTTCGGAGTGAACCCCATCAAGATAGCTACCAACAATACTGTGAAAATACCCAACTGTGCAGCAGCTCCGAAAATAGAAAGCCGCAAATTACGCAACATCGGACCAAAGTCTGTCAAAGCACCTACCCCCATAAAAATGATAGGCGGAAGAAAACCGGTCTTAATCAACATGTAGTAGATAAAGTTCATCAGGCCCAAGTCGTGCGCAATTTCGTGCAACGGCATTTCCCAGATGTTCTTCAGTGCTCCATTCACCATTACCATGCCGTTCTCATCGGCCTGGACAACCCCCATCTCACCACCGGGAAAGTTAGCCAGCAACACTCCGAAAGCTATCGGAATCAGCAGCAGCGGTTCGTACTTTTTCTTGATCCCCAAGTAAAGTAAGATGAACGCAATGGCATACATTATCAAGAATTGCGGTTCAGCAATAATATTGCTGAAAGCAGTCATATCATAAAGTCTTTCAAATATATCTTCCATTATACTATTTTCATTAATACGTCATCCTCTGAAACCGTGTCACCCGAATTAGCGCAAATAGCAGTTATAGTACCGTCATATTCCGCACGAATCGCATTATAGGTCTTCATTGCTTCGACGTAACAAATCACATCACCTTTATTAACCTTTTCACCCACCTTCTTCGGAGTTTCCTGGGCATTCTTTACCAAGAAGAATTTACCTTCCAACGGAGAAAGCACATCTTTCCCTTCCCCTACTGGAGCAGGAGCAGCTTGTGCAGGAACTGCACCCGAAGGAGCTGTCAGCGTAGCAGGATCTACAGCACCATATGCCACTGTAACGCGATAAGGTTGCCCGTTCACATCCACCGTCAATACCTTGGTCTTGTTTTCAGCTTCGACAGGAGTAGTGGCATTCGCTTTCTCCTCACGACGTTTCTTCACATCTGCCAAGAAGTCTTCTTTTGCCTTCCCGCTCTTATAAGCTTCATACTGGGCCGGATGCATGGCATACTCAAACAGTTCTTCGTCATCCTGTCCTTTATCCCATTGTTTTTCAAGCATCATCTTGCGATATTTTTCCAACTGGTCGGGATAATTGTCCTGCGGATTGCCATCAAAGAACTTGCGGCCTTCACGTTCTGCCTTTTCAATAATTTCAGGGGCCAGTTTACCCGGTAAACGTCCCGCTTTACCCAAAATCATATCCCAAATATCATCGGCAATCATTCCCCAACGTTCCTTACCTTTCTCCATAGCCATTACATTCATCATGGCAAGGTTCTTCACATACTGGCTGAACGGAGTAACCAAAGGAGGATAACCCACACGCGGCCATACGTAAGCAACTTCATTGAACAGCTTGATCAACAATTCATCCTGAGTCATAAACGGCAGGTTACGTTTTGCCTTGTACTTGTTGATAGATTCCAGATTCGTTTCAAGATCGGCCATCAAACTTCCCATCATGCCGCCCGGCAATCCCGGAGCAATCAGTAAAGAATTCATCAGACGGTTTTTGGGACTGATATATAAACCAAGGAAATCATCCATAAACTCCTGAATCATGGAACGCACTTTCATATACGCTTCCATATTAATTTCGGGCACTTTAAATCCGGCATCTTTCAACATGGCTTGCACACTAATCAAATCAGCATGGCCGGTTCCCCATGACAATGGTTCCATACCTACATCAATATAGTCGCAACCAGCCTGGCATACTTCCAAAATAGAAGCCATATTGAATCCGGGCCCCGCATGAGAGTGATACTGTATAGGAATATTTTTAATCTTCTTGATTCCGGCAACAATCTTTCCCAATGAAACGGGACGTCCGATGCCGGCCATATCTTTAATACAGATTTCATCGGCTCCGGCTTCTATAAGCTGCCTGGCCATATTCACATAATATTCCACAGTATGTATCGGAGAAAAAGTGATACAGAGCGAACATTGTGAAATAATTCCGGCTTCGTGAGCATAGCCGATAGAAGGGATAATATTGCGGACATCATTCAATCCGCAGAAAGTACGGGTAATATCTGTTCCTTGCGCATGTTTAACCTTATAGAATAATTTACGGACATCTGCCGGGACGGGACTCATGCGGAGACCGTTCAGCGCACGGTCCAGCATATGAGTCTGTATGCCTGCTTCGTGGAAGGGTTTCGTCCACTCGCGCACAGCTCTATTCGGATTTTCACCAAACAATAAATTTACCTGTTCAAAACCACCACCATTTGTTTCCACACGGGCGAAACAGCCCATTTCAATAATAGCCGGGGCAACCTTAACCAACTGGTCTACACGAGGCACGTACTTACCTGCACTCTGCCACATATCGCGAAAGACCAGACTAAATTTTACTTCTCTTTCCATTTTTGATAAATGTGTTTTTCTTTTTTTGGATTATAACTTCTCAATCTTTATCACCTGACCTTTACCTGCTGTCAAAATCTCAACTGCCGCCTTAATAGCATCCATAGCACCAGTATCTGCCGTAGGTGCTACAGCAGGTGCTTTTTTAGGAGCTTCTTCGGGAGCCACTTTGTTGACAACAGTAATAAGGTACTTGCTTAGATAGATAACGATGAGGAGAATGACAAAGACGGTCGCCATACCGACCACCATCAACATCAATCCAACTCCTATGTTCTCCATAATTTTCAGTGTTATTAATAGTACTTACTACACTCATAGGTTATTCAAAGCCTAAAAAGTGCTCAAATTTAGCCATTTCGGCTTTACTTCTATCATAAATGGAATACAAAATATGCAAAATTATCAGAAAATAAGAAGAGTCTAAAGAAATGTGCTTAAAATCCGGAACAGTCATCAGGTCAAGAAATTAACAGTACCTTCATCCACTGTAAAAGGAAATTGAATCTACCTGCCCGATGACACTCCGAAAGGTGGTTTTGTGATTTTTTAAAGAAGGATTTCATTTAATGGTTTCCGCTTCTTTTCTGTAGGTTCATCCTCCGCATAACCGACCGGAATCAAAACGGCCGGTTCCAAATTTTCCGGCAGTCCCAAAACCTCACTGCATTGCGGAGCATCAAAATTACAAACCCAACAAGTACCCAGTCCTTGTTCGGCAGCAGCCAGACAAAGATGTTCTACTGCAATAGCAATATCAATATCAGCATGATCCTTATTATCGGCACGGCGATGCCAAGACTCATTATGATCCACACAAGCCACTATGATACAAGGAGCCGTAGCAAGCCATTCCCGTTTATAACATGAATACAACGCTTTCAGGTAAGCATTCGGCCTCGTGCGTGTTTTTTTCCCCTCTTTTCCTTCCTACCTTTG
>ENA-UOIZ01002273-UOIZ01002273.1-human-gut-metagenome-genome-assembly--contig:-P88-NODE-2273-length-13705-cov-38.384103_pt1 | contig 13705 bp, 9 predicted proteins | sample MGYA00242336_ERZ723883 | MGnify/ENA metagenome assembly ERZ723883 | reverse complement strand
TTGGAAAGCGTGTTGGTGTAACAGCCTCACGAGTTCGAATCTCGTATTCTCCGCCCGGATTGGAACCCTGGAAACCGTTGGAATCATTCGGTTTCTGGGGTTCCTTCTTTTCCACTCCGTTTTCCGGTTCCTTCCAGATTCCCTCCGAATGCTTCTTTCATTGGCCTCGGTTTTTTGAATCGTCCCGTATCGCAAGTCTCGCGTGTACGGGCCGGCATCCAGGAAAGTCTCTGATTGCCATGCTGCGGCTTATTGGTGCCAGTCTGTGGTCTCAATAATGGGATTGTTTGCCCTCATATGTCGATATTTGATTGCGATTCGGTGGGGGAGTTGCGTACATCGTCGTTTTACGCGCACTTTTGCGCTGCGCTACGTTACGCTCGAAATCGTGACGTTGAGAGAAAGAAGCACGACGATGGTTGACAAGACGGCTGCCGGCAGCCAGCAGACTGACCAACGCGATGCTGATACTCGTGACTCTCTGGCGGCGCTTGCCCGACGCCGTTCGAATTCATTGTCAATTGCATTGCAGAGTGATGTGCAGGCCGCTCCGCAGGAAAAGCAGGAAAAACAAGAAAAGCAGAGCGAAGCTTGGTCTGCCTTGCAAACGGGCGAGGATGCGAATGATGACGCGAATCGTGCGGAAGAATCGCAAACCGTGAAAGAAAAAGACGCTGCGGATGGTCCTGATAATACGCAGCAGCCGCAGATGGCATCCATAAGCGCCATCACAACGCAGGTTTTGCCACCAAGCTTTATTCCGACCGCAACCGGTCGTATTCGTCCTGTAACGGGCGCTTTTCCCGCAATTCAGTCCGCTTCGCAGACGGAACAGGCGCAGCGCAGGCGATCCATCCGCTCGTTGGCCGCGGGGTCGTTGCGTAGAACCAACATCGGCAATGCTGAAAAGGCCGGCGATGTGGGGAGCGCGGGTAGTACCGGACGGACGGCGGGGAATGGCGATACGCCGTCGCCGCGAATCGCCAGCAGTGCTCCCCATTATGCGAATTGACCAGTGGACTGATCAGAACGGCCAACGTAACAAATCAGTGGGAATACTGGACATACACGCGGTTCACGCACGGTACGCGCGCTTCGCGCTGCATTGTACGTCGCTGTACTACGTCATTCCAATTGAATCGCAACAATGCGTATAGCAGATGAAAAGCACATACGAAAAACGCGCATGAAAAAACGGTCCCGATATATTCGAGACCGTTTTTCATGAGTCGATGAAGCAAACGCTGTCCGGCAGCGAGCCGGCTCAGTCTTCGCTGGTTTCGCGCTTATACTGCACGAACATCTTCATGGCGTAGGCAAGGCCGGCAAGCAGCAGAATGGCTGCGCAGGCAAGGGAAATGCCGATGCCGGTTTGTGCAAGCTGTCCATATTCCGACTTGGTCAGCGCGCCGGTGGACGCGGCGGTTTGATCGCCGGAAGCTGTGACGGATCCAGTTGCAGCACCATTCGCGCCAGTGTCGGCAGCCGTGCGCACAGTGCCAGTGGTGCCGTTGACTCCAGTAACGGTCGTACCGGCATTCGTTCCAGCCGTGATGCCATGCGTGCCGGTAGCAACGGATGAGCCGCCCTGCTGACCCGTCTTGGAGTTCGCGTCCTTCAGCGCCGCGATGAACGACTGATGCCACTGGTGGCTGCTCGCCGCAAACGCGTCATGCCTCGTCTTGAGTTCGTCGTGGGTCTCCTTCATATCGGCATGCATCTGGTTGAGGTGGGCCTGCGTGTCCTGCATATCCTGATGCAGAGCGTCGTGACACTCCTGACCGCGCTTGACCGCGCCGTCAATCGCATTCTTTATATCCTCGCGGTCCTCCTGGTAGTTCTTCCAGGCCTGCTCGCCGTACTGGCGAAGCGCGTCGGCGTCCTCGTGCGCGTTCTGATGCAGCTGCTCGGCGTGCTGCTTGGCGGTATCGATGTCCGACTTGATCTGCTGGTTGGTTTTGCGCACATGCTGTACGGCATCGCACGTTTTGTCGGTGCACACGGCCATATCCTGGTCGATCTGCCCGCTGATGGCGGTGCTGCCGGCCAATCCGTCCGTAGACGGTGCGACTTCACTGGCCGAAGCCGCGGAAGGCAAGGCGGCCATGCCGATGGTTAATATTCCCGCCGCTGCAGCTGCTGCAATACGATTCCTCATGGTGATTCCTCTCCTGCGCACGTTTGCATTCGATCTGTGATTGTGCGCTCGCGTTCATTCCGTATGCCATAGTAGGAGGGGAATGTGCCTAAATAAACCGGTGGAAAAATGACATTTGTCTATTTTTTGCGATGCTGCAGCAGTCTTCATAGTTTAAGCAGGAAACCAGAATCCAAACCAGAAGCCGGAACAGCCTGCTCAAAACATGACCAAGCAGGCCCAGCAACGGCTCAGACCGCCCGTACTTATCCCGCCCGTATTGGTTTATCTAGCGGCGGCCCCCAACAAAGATCACTCAACAATAGTGATGAATGGGCTAGCCGGCAGATTAAAGCCGTTGTACAGCATGCTCGCGCACTTCGGATTGCCACTGAACAGGTAACGTACCTGGCTCATGGCGTTGAGATCGTTCAGTATTGAACCATCGGCTGCGGTGAGCAACACCTGATTGCCCCTGATAGTGGCATTGACCGCCTGCCATTGACCGGAATAATTGGCGACCTCAAACCCCTGCAATGCCGTAGTGGTGGGAGCGGCGATATTGCTGATACCGCTTAACGGGGTCGCTTTCGGAGCGCTCTTATAGTTTGGTGCGATTGCGCTCGCGGTTTTCGAATAGTTCGGCTGCATGGCTTTCAGCCCGCTTGCGGTGCCGTTCCGGAAAGACAAAGCGATTGCGCCGTTCGCAGTGTGCCGGGCACGTTCGATAAGCGGTCCGTTGGGTACGGTGGTGCCGTCTTCCATGGCGAGATATTGCGCGGCCATGCGCGCCCCGAGAATATCCTTGCCGAGCGGATGGATTAGCGCGGATGTGCCCTTATCTGTGTCAAGGGAAACCGTCATCGCCACATTCGACGAATCGTGCAGGTTGGTGTTGCCGAGCGTAGTCCGTTGCGCTTCTCGCACGTTCTGTGTGTACTGATAGTTCGTCCATCGCGCGAGTTGCACGTATAGGAACGGCAGGTCCTTGCGTCCGAACACGTTACGGTACTGGTTGATGAGCGCGGTCATCTGCGACTCGTATTGCAAAGCAGTTCCGTAATTATTGGCGTCATCGCAACCTTGATACCACAGCACGCCCGCCACATGGAATCCCTTCAACGGCGCGATATGGTTCGCATAAATATCGCCGCCTTGTACATGCCGGCGAATAGGCGTGCCACCCCACGCGGTCTGGATGATGCCAATCGGCACATTGGGGTGCTTGGCGCGCAACTGCATGACGAATTGCTGAGCCAGATAGCTGAGGTGCAGTGAATTCGTGGAATCTGCAGTCAGCCATGCATCGGCGCTCTGATTAACAGCGGACAGTGGAAAATCAGTGTCTTCAACATCATGATTTGCGATGACAAATTTCACGTTGTCATCTACGAGCGGTTTCGGCAAATCGCCTGTCGTGATTAGTCCATTGCCAAAATTGTAAGTAGCGTTTTCGTAATACTGCACATAGTTGAGTTCCATATTCGACTGGCCAGCGGCTACGAAGACGTCTCCCACATACACTTTGGCCAGTTTCAGCACGGTTTTGCCGGCGTACTGCACTTGCAGCGAATACGGATTGAGACTTGCCTTTTGCGCGCTCAGCGTGCAGGTGAAACTGCCGTTTTTCGCTGCCTTTGCCTTGACGCTCTCGGAGGTTTTGCCTTGCGTAAGTGTCGCTGACAGTTTTGAAACGTCGATGGGGTTGCTTTCCGTGGAGCTGACGTTGCCTTTGACTACGATTGGCTGATCGCGCTGGAACACCATATTGTCCATGTAGTATGAGGGCAGCTGCACATCAACAGTGGCCGCAGTATGGGCGGTGGCGGTGGATTGCGATCCGGTTTTACCGGTTGCCGTTCCGTTGCCCCATTTGGGGCCGCACCCGACGATGATGGCAACGACTATTCCTACGGTTACGATAACGGCAAGTGCCGTTCTTGCCAATCGTTTCGTATTCAATTCTGATTTGCCTTGTTCTTTGTCAACGCCCGCTCGAAGGTTCTGGCCTGTTTGTCATATGCGGCTCGTTCGGTGTTGGCTTTGCTGGTGGTCCCGGACGGGTCGGCTTTGCAGTCAAGCGCCTTCGGCGATTTGACTTCTTCCTGATACAAGGTGCTGAGCTTTTCCAGATCATATGAGGAATCCATGCTGGAAAATGCGTCGACAATCTTTCCCTTGAGCTGGAAATCCTTGGAATATGAAGCGTTCATGGCGGCAACCGCGTCTCTGCAGTCGTTAATGGCATTCAGTTCGCGCATTTTCTGCGATGTTCTCACGCCCATGACGCCGAAGACCACAATGCATACCGCAACGACGATAACGGCTACGATGATGGAACGGCGAATCAAGTTCTTGACATGGTTATGCACCCAAGTGTCGCCATCTTGCACGCCTTGCGATATGGCGATTTGGAATGGATCTTCGGGAGCCGTTCGGTAGGAAGTCCCCGGTGCTTTTGTTCTAAGCTTTTCGTCACGATTGGTGGCATTGACGGAATTGTTGGATTTGCTGGTCCCGACGGTCGCGGTACTGCTGAAAGTCCGGGGCTTGCGGACGTTACTTGCTTGACTGTCAGCTTTATTTGGCTGCCTTTCGTGCCGTGCCATGCTTCCCTCCAGGAGTCCGCGATACCGTTCTGATGTTGTCTATTGGAGGTGGTCCGACAAGGTCCTCTATTCCCAAATGACAATACATAAGGTATGTTACCCGTTCCACTTCCGAATGCCAGCACTTCATGTTGTGGCATATTCGGTAAATGTGAAGTTTGGTCCGGAATCCAGCTGCTTTATTTTAAGTGGGGACATCTCAGAATACACTTAAGTTTTGCGTGTGCAATTGCGTCAACGCGTGAAATGCGTTTTGTGAGAGAGGCTGACGATGATATCGCCGAAAAGCTTGATGAAGATTGCGACCACCGCTTCCGTGGTTGCAATGACGGTTTCCGTTGCCGTGGTGCCGGCTTACGCCATGCAGGATATTGCGATTGAGGATGCGCCAAGTTCTTTTGCCGCAACTGTGGATGATGTGCAGAATTCGTCAAACAGCATGCCGGACAATCCGAACGCGACGCTGCCGGAAACGGTAAGCGAAAACATTTCGGACGATTCCACTGTGGTTTCGGAGAACCTTGCGGTTACGCCGGAAGGTGATGTACAGAACATTGAGACCGGCGAAACCGTGACGGACGCTCAGCTGGTCGGCACGCAATCGCAGCAACCTGATCCACTGGCCAAAACGGATGGCGAATCATTCATTCCGGTGAGTGCCTCGGATGTGAAAGATGCTGTGGAACAACCTGTGAAACAGTCTGCGGAGCAGTCGTCCTTGAAGGGTGGCTCGACTGTCCGGCTCACTAAATTCGAGAGCAACGAATACGGAGCACACTGGGGAACCTACAACGGGACAAAGGCGTTTTTCGATTATAGGAACAACCTGTTCGTTCAACAGGCCAAGGGCGTGATTGATGTTTCCTCATGGCAGGGTGACGTCGATTGGGCCAAGGCGAAAGCCGACGGCGTGGAAGGCGCAATCATTCGTTTGGGCTATGGCTGGGGCAACTATGCCGATGCCAAAGCGCAACGTAACATCAACGAATGCAAACGTCTTGGTATTCCTTTTGGCATCTACTGGTATTCGTATGCATACGATGCGAACTGCGCACGTGCGGAAGGCAATGATGTGGCTGCCAAACTCCGCCAGATGGGCGTGAGCCCGAACGATCTGAAATACCCTGTGTATTATGACCTGGAGAAGTGGACGTGGGCTGGTCATACCCCGCCGACCAATCCGAATGTTTATAGCGGTATGGCCGACGCCTGGTATGGCGCACTGCAGTCCGCCGGATACAAGAATCTCGGTGTGTATTCGTATACGAGCTACCTGCAAGGCCCGTTGAACAATTCGAACATCTACGCAAAGACCCGTTGGGTGGCCCAGTATGGTGCTCAAATGGGATACAACGCCTTTGGCACCAACGACCGCGGCTGGCAATACACCAGTTCCGGCCGTATCAACGGCATCAGCGGTTCCGTGGATATGAATGCTTTTGGAAATAAAACGTATGCGCAGGATTCGTCTGCAATTGATGTGCGCAGGATGCCTGCAGTAAGTATTCCCAATGGAAATTACTACATCAATGTTCGTTCTAAAGTAGCTTTCAGTGTTGATATCCCCAATGGCAGTATGTCTGATTCTACGGTTATCCAGCTATATTCTGGCAATGAATCTAAGATGCAACAGTTTAGGTTTACCAAGCAGCAGGATGGTAGCTATGTGATTGCTAATGTGAAATCCGGCAAAGCTTTGGATGTTAGAGGCGCTGCTGCAGGTAACAATGCTGTGGTGCAACAATATGCATTGAATGGGTCAAATGCACAGCGGTGGTTTATTCGTGATTCAGGGGCTGGATATTATTTGCAATCTGCTCTTGGCAATTGGGTATTGGATCTGAGCGGAGGCATTATCGCCAACGCTACCGCGATTCGCTTGTACGCGCCTAACGGTACTTCGGCTCAACGGTTTATTGTTTCCTCTAGTGAAGCTAGTGTGCCGGTAAATACGGCGGTAAACATCAAATCTGCTGGAAGGTCCGGTCTTGTTTTTGATGTGCCGGGGGCTTCTACTGCAGACGGTGCTCGGATTCAACTGTACTCATTTAATGGAACGGAAGCTCAAAAATTCTGTTTCCAGCGGGTCGGCAATGGGACATATAGCATTGTTAATGTACATTCTGGCAAGGTTCTAGATGTTTATGGGGCTTCTGCAGTTAACGGTGCGATATTGCAGCAATATGGTAACAATGGGACTGCTGCGCAACAGTGGGCTATTCGACATTATGAGAATGGTGAAATTTCACTGATTTCTGTAAATGCAAATAAGGCTATTGACGTACCGGGTGCGAACTATTCTCCTGACGTTGCGTTGCAACTGTATTCGTCTAATGATGCGGCTGCTCAGCAGTGGATTATTGAGAAGTCTAGAACCATGCGTGATCGGTTGAATGAACAAGCGGCGAAGCACAGGCAAGATTTACCGAATGGCACGTACTCTTTTGGCTCGAAGCTAAAGACGAGTATGAAGATGGATGTTTATGGGGGTTTTCGTTCGGATTGTGCCAACGTGCAACTTTGGGCTGGGAACGGAACGAACGCTCAGAAGTGGAAAGTGACGCATGATGCTAATGGCTATGTGACATTGACCAGCGTGAATTCTGGTAAAGTTTTGGATGTTTATGGCGCGAGTACAGCTAACGGTGCCAATGTGCAGCAGTATGCCTCGAATAACACATATGCTCAGAAATGGATTGCTGTCAGGAATCCTGATGGATCTTATGTTTTTCAATCTGCACTTGTAGAGAACATGGTATTGGATATTTCTGGTGGCTCTTCTACCAATGGTGCCAATGTTCAGTTGTATAAATCGAATAATACGAATGCGCAGAAATGGACGATATAGTTTTTATGGTATTTTTCGCTTGAGCGTGAAATGAAAGATCTGAGTCGACATCATCTTCCGCTTGTAAAGATTGAATTAAGTGAATGAGTTGCTTGCTTTGATAGGACATAACGGATTTGTTCGTACCTACAGATTCTTGTGTTTGTTTCCTTTTCAGTAGCGGCTTCTTCAATAGTGCTAATGTTTAGGTGTAGTTTAATGATGCGGATGCCCAGAAATGAACTGACGTGGTATCGCCGATATTGAGGATGTGCGGTGTGGCTGAAGACGGAAAGTGTCGAAAATCGGGTCTTGAGCTGTTGCGTATTATCGCAGTGATACTTATTGTTGCTCATCATGAAGTCGCTCATTCGGATATCAATGTTTTTGATCAAACGTTTTGTGTTAAGCGTCTTTTCTTCCAATTGTTGTATTTAGCTCCAGGGAAAATTGGCATTGCTTTATTCTTGCTTATTTCTGTCTGGTTTCTTGCTGATAAGCCGGCGACAATTAAAGGAGCTTTTAGAAAGATATGGCTATTATGGCGTGAATTGTTGTTCTGGAATCTTGCTGCGCTGGTGGCTAGGCTTGTTCTAGATCCCAATGGAGAAACCTCATATGCAATGGGCCATGCTTGGCTTGATTTATTTTTCCCTCTTACGAGGAATGAGTGGTGGTATGTGACCAGCTATGCCATATTCTTGCTTTTGCTTCCTTTTGTTCTATTGAATTTAAAAAATATGGGTAAAGCATTGCACGGAGAATGTTGCCTAATCATGTTATTCATGTGGGCTGTTCTCGGTCTGGTCCCCGGCGCTGGGAATGATATTGGTCTTAATGTTGTTGGCTTTATTTATATTTTTGTTCTTATTTCTTATTACAGATGGTATTTGCCAAGAATATCAAAGAGGGCAGCATGGATAATCTTGGCTGTTGGTATGAGCGTAATCGTAGTGGCGAATGTTTTTCTTTCGCTAATTATTCATGATGCAACTTTACTAATTGAATATGTTTCACCGTGGGAAAAAGAATGGTCCATTCCGATTCTGTTGATTAGTTTTGGACTATTTGAGTTGTTTAGAAGTATAAAATGGCAAAGCAGGGTGGTGAACTACCTAGCTACTAGCGCTCTTGGCATATATCTTTTTACAGAACAACCATTTTTCCGTGAACAGTTATGGACTAAATGTGTTGTTCTTTCAGATTTCTACGATGCAAAATATGCTATTTTTTACGCGCTTATTTCAATAATGTTGATTTGTGTGATAGCAGGTGCTTTGGATTTGCTACGGAGCTTCCTGTTTCGACTAACGCTTGATCGTCACCGTGGCGCATGGTTTAACGCATTGTGGAATATGTTATTATCAAAGTTTTCGTTTTTAACACACTTTTGAATGAAAAATAGATAAGAAAAACAGGTCAGATAGAGGTATGTTCCATCTGACCTATAAATAATAATTGTCTATTTGTTCCGGTGCAGCATGGCGAATTTGTTCATATCGACGATAAACGCCTTGCGGTCGTTTTTAGCCATGACATCAAGTATGATGCCCGTCGCAAATAATAGTATTCCTGCTATGACGAGCATGACTGCGCCGATGAGTGTGGGGAAACGCGCTACCATGCCAGTATGCCAGAAGTCCATGGTCACGCTGGTGCATAATATGATGCCAATAACGCCTAGGATTGTGCCAAAACCGCCAAAAAACGGTAGCGGTTTGTACTCACGAATCATGCGGAAGATAGTACTCATTACCTTGATGCCGTCACCTATGGTGTTAAGTTTGCTGACTGATCCTGCAGGACGATCTCGGTATTGAATTGGCATTTCAAACAGGCGCAGATTGTTGTTCAACGAGTGGATGGTCATTTCAGTTTCGACTTCGAAACCGCGTGAAAGTACTGGGTAAGTCTTGGCGAATGTGAACGAGAATGCTCGGTAACCAGTCATGATATCGGTAACGTTCGCATGGAATAAGCCGTTAATGGATCCACGTACCAGACGGTTACCGAAGTTGTGGAATGGACGTTTGTTCTCTTGGAAATAGGTGGAGCTCAAGCGATCGCCAATCACCATATCGTAGCCTTCGAGCACCTTATCTACCATGGCTGGCGCTGCATCTGCAGGATAGGTGTCATCGCCATCTGCCATGACGTATATATCGGCATCAATGTCCTCAAACATGGCGCGAATCACATTTCCCTTGCCTTGACGCGGCTCTTTTCTGACGATTGCTCCTTCGGCTGTTGCGATTTCAGCAGTACGGTCAGTGGAGTTGTTATCGTATACGTAGATATCGGCGTTGGGAAGCGTCGCTTTGAAGTCGCGTACCACCTTGCCGATGGTGACTTCCTCGTTGTAGCAAGGAAGAAGTACCGCGATAGTTGGATTCTGTGTCTCTGGCATAATGATTACTATACCCTTGTGGATACCATTCATAGTTGAGCCCAGTTTGAACAGGTTGGTCTAAGAAATAGGTTTTTGTATTTGATGTACTTGTAAAAAACGGCTGCGGCCCTTGAGCCTAATGAGAAATGAATAACAAGTGTTGTGCCATATTTTATATGGAGGATAGCGTATAGCTGATAGAAGTTTTTAAAAAAGAGACGCTGTATTTGGAAAGCTTTAGCGGAGGAGATTATGGGAACGAAGGCCCAAACTATGAAAATCCGAAAAATGAGAGATTTCTCTTACCTGATTCGTTTAACACTGGTATTGTTAAGCGCTGCCGTCATTAGTTGGGGATGTGTCAAAATCTATCCGTTTTATTCGGAAAGAATTCTTGACCTTCATTTATCTAAAAATGAACTGCATATCAAACTCTTGCGTTTTGTTATTTTGTTACCTATATGGGGGCTTATTTGCTCTTTTTTCGCATTCGGTTTGGCAAAAGTAGGTAATTGGCTGCACCGCAATCGATTCTGCATCGGTATAGGCATTATCTTGGGCGCGACAGTACTGAACATTAGTGGTTCATCATTGGGCACATGGAATTTTTGGTTAGGCAGAGACGGTACACAAGATCTCGTATTTGGTGTTTTGCGACCTATTAGAACGGACGAATATGTAGTAGGGACTCCGTTAGCTTTTGCACAGTCGTATAACGATTATGGTTATTTTAATGCTCTAATCGGTGATAGGCCTGCCGATATGTTTATAATCAAAGATGCACCGGTGTGGTTTCCCTCTGAGATTTTTCGCCCATTTCATTGGGGTTATTTGTTATTAGGGAATTCTGCGGGACTGTCGTTTTATTGGGCGTCTCGTTTAGTGGTGTTGTTCTTATCCGCCTATCAGTTCTTCTTGTGCATTAGCGACAAGGAAGGCAATGGGAAAACTCGGGCTTTGTCGGCTTTTGGCGCAGCTCTCATTACTTTTGCGCCGCTTACGCAGTGGTGGTTTGCCGTTAATAGTTTACCTGAAATGCTGATTTCTATATTTGTCTCTATTTGTTGTTTTGATTGCATGCTTCGTAGACAAGAAAACTGGATTAGACTGCTGTCCTGCGCGGTGATTCTGCAGTGTGCAGGTATGTTTATTTTATCGCTTTATCCTGCATGGCAGATTCCTTTAGGGTTTGTTCTTGCGGGGCTTATTGTTGCCATTATTCTCAGGTATTGGGGCAAAATACGTTTTACTCATGCCCAGGTTGTGGGGATGGTCACGTTATTTCTGATTTTTGCGATTCTTATGGGTTTAATTTTTAAGGAATCGTCGAGTACGATTCAAGCGATGTTGAATACGTCTTATCCAGGCTCTCGGATGTCGAAGGGCGGAGGCCGTTCAATATGGTTGATGTTCTCTTCTTTAGCTACGTTCTGCTTTCCATTCAAAGATTTTTTTGAGAGTGCAATGCTTACTGGGAATGATGTTGAAGTAGCGGCTTTTATTGATTTGTGTCCATTAGGTGTTATTTTTGCGATATCTAATATGATTAAAAGCAGGAAAGCTGATTTCCTTGATTGTTATATTATCGCGATCGTCATTTTTCTTTCGATATTTGCAATCATCGGTTTCCCTACGTGGCTATCCAAGCTTACATTCATGTCTTCTGTGACTAGTAGTAGGACAACTGTTGCTATCGGTGTGTGCAACATCCTTTTGCTGGTTCGAGGTGCGGCAAAGTGGTGTGAAAACCACACTAGAACTTCCAAAATTGTTGTAGCGTGTGTTTATGTTGCATTCGCTGTGGCGACTGCGCGTTTGGTATTTCGGCCATACCTTGGAAATTTATTAACTTTAATTTGCCTACTGGTCGTGATTTCGTTTGTTGCTGCTCTTTTTTCACAACAAGCAAAAGTTAATGGATGCATTACTTTTGTTGCTATATTCGCGATTGCTTTTTCCGGTTTGTCAGTCAATCCTGTGCAGTACTCCACTCGTCCTCTCACTGATCAACCGGTAGTTAATCAAGTGCGGGCATTGCAAGATGAGGAGCCTGGCGTCTGGATTACCGAAGGGAATGATTCCGCGCGTTTGGCGAATCTATTAGTGGCTAACGGTGTGAAAACTTTCAATGCTGTGGCAGTTACGCCTGACCTCCAGAAGATGAAACGAATCGATCCGGGAGAACGTTGGAAGCGTATCTATAACAGGTATGCTTTCATTGAGATGAATGTTGTGAATAAGCCTGCGAAACATCTTTTTAAGTTAACTGCCAACGATGCATACAAAATAAATGCTACGCCTGAGCAATTGGAACGGCTTGATGTGACGTATGTGCTTTCAACAAACGATTTAGATAAAGAAAAATTTGACGGTTATCGTTTTGTGCGTATAGGGAAGACGATTAATGGAGAGACGCCGTTCAAATTATGCGTAACGAAGTGAGGCAGATTCATTGCATTGATATGAACTGATTTTTGTTCCGCATTTCCCCTAACTCGATGGGAGATGATGGAACCATGGCAAAAGGAACGAGATACACGCCGGAGTTCAAGGCGAAGGCCGTCAGGCTGTTGACCGAGTCGCGCGGCTCGTATTCGTCGGAGACCAAGGCGATCGAACAGGCCGCCAGGGATCTGGGGGTCGCGCCGGAGACGCTGCGCCGTTGGCGCAACAAGACGGACGCCACGGTCGCGGCGGAGGCCAAGCAGTCGGCCGAAGACGCGATGGCGGAGTTGAGGAGTTTGCGGGCCGAGGTCGCGCGATTGAGGCGGGCGAACGAGATATTGACGACGGCGTCGGCTTTTTTCGCGGCACGGCTCGACCCGACACGGCGTTGATGGCCGCTTACATCGACGAATTCAAGGACCGTTTCAGGGTCGGGCCGATCTGCAGGGTGCTGGCCGCTTCGCTGGACTGCGGGCTCGTCACGCCGCGCGGCTACCGCATGTTCAAATCCAGGCCCGTCAGCCGCATGGCCGCCAGGCACGAGGCGCTGGCCCGCGACATCCTCGAGATCCATGCCGATTTCTTCATGGCCGTGTACGGGTACCGCAAGACGCACGCCCAGTTGTTGGCGCGGGGCCGGGATCCGGCCGGGTGATGAACGTCATGCGGGAATCGGGAATCCGCGGCGTGCGCCGCGGCGGGACGCCCGTCACCACCAAACCGGCGAAGGGCGCGGGCGGCAGGCCCGACCTCGTGGAACGCGGGTTCGAGGCGGAGGCGCCGAACCGGCTGCACGTGGCCGACATCACCTACGTGCGCATGGCCAACGGCTCGTTCGGCTACACGGCGTTCGTCACCGACGTGTTCGCCCGCAGGATCGTCGGATGGGCGTGCGCCACCACCATGGACACCAGGGAGCTGCCGCTGCAGGCGCTGGAACAGGCGATATCATGGGCCGCCTCGCATGGCGGCACGGACGGTCTCGTGCACCATTCCGACCATGGCGCGCGGTGCATCGGCCTCGTGTGCACCACCGGGGTCGGGGAATTCGGCATGCTTCCCTCGGCCGGCACGGTCGGCGACTCGTACGGCAACGCCATGGCCGAGAGCGCCGACGGCGCGTGCAAGACCGAGCTCGTCTGGCGACGCAAGCCCTTCCGGGATTTGAGGGACCTGGAATTGGCGACGTTCCGGTGGGTCTCGTGGTGGGGGCTCGAAGCGTCTGCACCGGTCCTTGGGCTACAGGACACCGGAACGGACCGAAACCGAGTATTATGCAAACCAAGCGGCGCAAGCCG
>ENA-UOIZ01002263-UOIZ01002263.1-human-gut-metagenome-genome-assembly--contig:-P88-NODE-2263-length-13743-cov-23.915766_pt1 | contig 13743 bp, 18 predicted proteins | sample MGYA00242336_ERZ723883 | MGnify/ENA metagenome assembly ERZ723883 | reverse complement strand
GGGGTATTTGCAAGAAATTGAGAAAGACGGCAGGCGGTATATTATTGCATCCCGTCATCGTTTCGGAAGCAACACTGTAGAGGATGTAATTGTGGGGGTGCGAGTATGACACTGAAAGACTATCACAAGTTTACTTTAGGCACATCCGACCATCTGACCCGCTGCCGCGTGCTGTGGGGCGGTGGTGAAATCATGAACGATTATTTTAGTCATTTGGGCGATGTCGGGCAGAGCATCAAAATCCGTTCTGCCCGATACGATGAAAAGCACGACGTCTTGACCGCGTATGCGACGGATAAGGGTTTTGTCGAATACCGCAACGAGTTGAGACGTCGGCAGCATCAGGAAGGGAGATATAAGAAGTATGACCACAAGAAATAATGCGACATTTAAAGTATGTCACATGTACGTCTATCATAGCAATAAAGGTTCGTGGAACGCGGGGAGCTGTGTTTATGTAGACCCCCGTGAAATTCGCAAGTTTTATGATTGCATCCGCATATGTCTTTTGGGGGTTGCAGATTGCGTACTGACGGAAACAGTGGACGGGTTTAGAATTGAGGTGTTTAAATAATGAATATGGCAATCGTGCATGACATTGTTTTGATGCTCCTTTATGGATGCCTTTGTTTGCTGTTTTCTATAGTTGTGGCGATTCCTTTAGATTTATTGCTGCAGGCAATTGGTTATTGGTTGGCAGATAGAGACTTTGAAAGGAGACACAACAATAATGGCAAGAAGCGCTAAACATCTTCCGAAGTACGCCCCGCAGACGTGGAGCTACTATAGCCCCAACGCTACAGACCCGAACCAGCTTACAAATGCGGAGCTTGTGAAGGTCATTCGCAAGGCGGCAAAAGCGGCGAACCAACGTTTACGCGCTCTGGAGAAGAGCGACGTTATTAACACGGCAAAGACTGGTGCTTATAAGTACGCAGAAAGTCAAATGCCGGGCAAAATCAAGCCCCGCTTTAATGAGCGGCCCAAAGAGAGCGCTGCAAGAACGACGTTAAAGCAACAATATTTGCAGTTGCGCGAATTTATGACGATGAAAAGCAGCACCGTCACCGGTGTGCGAGCTATCAGAGATGCACGCTATCAGACCGCAGTGCAGCGCGGTTTCAAGGGGACCCAAGAACAATGGGATATGGCCGTCCAGAAGTTTTTTACCAAAGCGGCAGAAAAATTGTTTGACAGTGATAAAATTTATGATGCCATTACCGGCAATAATTCGGACGTGCTGGAAGATATCATAACGGCAGACCGGGACGACCAAACGACAAAAGGTCAAGCGCTGCTAGACTATATAAGGAGAATCACATAAATGAGAGAATCGCAGGGTGTGCTTGTTAGCGAATGTTTAGCCGAATATTTGCCGCGCCTTGCGTGTCCGCAAAAAGTCAAGCGCACCAAAGGGCGCAAATATATGGCCAGTTATCTTGACATAACAGCAACATTTGACATTGAAACCACGAACACAGATACAGACGGTTTTGCGTACAGTTGGCAGACATGTATCTGTGGCGTGGTCATTGTTCCTAGGTATTTTGAGGATTGGGCAGAAATGCTGGAATCTCTGGTGGATAAATGGGGCGTTAATGAAAAGACCCGGCTTGTGCTGTATGTGCATAATCTGGGTTATGAGCATCAGTATATTATGCAGCTGCTAACGGCTCGTTGGGGTCTGGCTGATAGCTTGTACACGAAGAGCCGCAAGCCCTTGTATTTGCGTTTTGATAACGGTGTTGAGTTTCGGGACAGTTTCAAGCTGTTCCAAAAGAGCCTTGCCAGAGCAACAGAAGGTTGCCGGCACGCAAAACTTGCAGGCGACCTTGATTATACGGTATATCGCACTCCTGATACGCCGTTGACAGACACGGAATTTGCGTATTGCGTCAATGATGTGTTGGGTTTGTACGAAGCAATTGAACGCCTGAAAGCCGAACACGGGTACAATCAGGCGACAATCCCATACACCAATACCGGCATGGTTATTGAAGCAGTGCGCAAGGAAATAATGCCCGACCGGCGATGCATGGCAGCTATTAAAGCGCTGCAGCTTGACCGTGAACAGATGGCGCTTGCATATCACTGCATGGCGGGTGGTGACACCCACGGCACGCGTTGGCGGGCCGGTCGAACCTACATCAATTGCAATTCCTACGATTTCAAGAGTGCGCACCCGTCGCAGCAGCTGCTTTGGAAATTTCCAGCCGGTGCACCGGTAACGTTGCCTGCAGACTTGCCGGAAGAGGATTTGAAAAAATTCATCAAGGCCGGGTATGGCTGGATTGCTAAACTTTGCATCATCAATCCCCGGTGTAAGCCCGAATGCCCTGACCCTTGCATTTCGTTCAGCAAATGCCCTGACGTGTCGGGGCTTGATGAACTCGACAACGGTCGTGTGCTGGGGGCCGATGCTCTTTTCTGGTATTGTGATTCAAACGACTATCAGCGGTTTGTTGATGGGTATACCTATGATAAAATAGTTGCAGCTGAAAGTGTGGCGTTTCGGCTGGATTATCTGCCTGATTCTTTCCGCAAAACGATTTACGAAAAGTTTCGTGTAAAAGAATCGGAAAAAGGCAGTCCGGATTATGCCTTTGCAAAAATATGCGTCAATACCATTTTCGGCGCATGTGCGCAGAAAACGGTGCGTGATGAATACGGGTGCGACCCTGACACGCTGGAGTGCACGCACAAAAGCTGGGTAATGAACTTGCAGAGTAAAGACGATGCCGAAATTCAGAAATCACAAGAAAAGAAATTTCCTTTCTTGTGGGGCCTGTGGACTGCTTCACTTTCCCGTCTCAAGCTGTGGGACATGCTGAAACGCGTTGGATGGGAACGGGTCATTTATTGGGACACCGATTCTTGCAAGTTTGAGGGCGAAAAGCAACCAGCCATTGACGACTATAACGCCGTCATTCGTGCGCAATGCGTGAAGCGCGATTGCGTTGTTGAAAAGAAAGACGGAAGTAAAGTCTTTATTGGAGTTGCAGAGGACGAACATCCGCATGACCGGTACGGAATGCAGGCTTTTCGGTTCCTGCACGCAAAATGCTATGCTTGTGTCGATGCAGACGGGACAATTGAAAGCACGATTGCGGGAGTCAATAAGAAAGCAGGTGTAAAGGTTCTTGATGGCAGCATTGACAACTTGCGGGATGGTCTGTTGATATTCCCCGCTGGCGGTCAATGTCTTGCATACCATGATGAACCCATACGCCAGCGAACCGACTTTGCAAAGCCCACGGTTTCCGCGTCGTGGGTCGTAATGACCGAACGTGAATACCGGGTGTCGGATGAACGCAGTCTTTTAATTGAATGTGAGGTATCTATTTGATAGTTTCACAAATTGTTCATAGTTTGTTAACACATTGGCGCTTCCGTTGTGGTATTATATAATCACAGAGAGGAACACAAAACCAATACAGACAGAAAGGACAAAATCATGAAAAAGTATAGAGTATATGTTTACAACAATGAAGAAAAATTTCATGATTGTTATGAAATCAACGCAAAAGACCCGGTTGATGCACGAAATGTAGCCGTGCAACGACTGGTTGAAGAGACCGGAGACGGGTTGAACGTATACGAGATAACTGAAGTACAAAAGGCAGATTGACAAAGTAAGCCGATACCCCGCGCAAGCGGGGTTCATTATAACAGACAGAAAGGAAACAACATGGCAAGTATCACGAAGGTTGAAATCTGGGAAGATATCGCGGGGAACGTCATCGGGCTTGTGTTCGACCCTGCAGGGCAGCTGACGAACGCTGTGCAGAATCTGGCAGCGCAGCAGCCGCTGCCCCGTCCCGCGCTGGTGGAAGCAGCACGGCAGGCTTTCCCGTTCGCACCCACATATGACCCGCACGCATTCGGTGAAAGGTCTCTTGCGGACCTGTATGTTTACTTGCAGGCATACGAACACCACATCGCTGATATCTTTCCGGAAGCACCTACGGCGCTTTTTCCGGAGCGTGCAACCCCTGCCGGGCTGCAGTTCCTTATTCGCTGGATGTTCTGAAAGAAATTCTTGACAAGTTGACCGACTTTTTCGAGAACTTTGTAGATGAACTGGCAGAGGTCAAGACGAACGAGACCACCGCACTTTACTATCTGCAGGCCATCGAGCAGAAGCAGGACAATATTATCGACCTGTTGCGCGTCATTGCAGCCAACACCAAAAAGTAATTTGTTCCACATGGAACATCACTGACAGAAAAGGAGATTATTATGGCATTCGCAGTAAACAATTGCAAGAACGATGCAGCCCCGGAAGTGGTCAAACCCAAAGTGACCGTGGAAGAACTGAGAGCAGCGGGGGCATCTGTGTCCCGTGTCCGTCAGATGTCCGATAAGGTTCTGGTGTTCAACTTGCGCTTTGGTTGTGTGGACCTCTACAGTATGAGGGCCATTTCCAGCGACAAGGGAAACTTTGTGGCAGCAGGCCAAACAAAGAGCCGGGAAGGCAAGTGGTATGATAACTACCGCATTTATCTGGACAAGGGTGCAAATGATGCCATTATCAAGGCTGTGCTGAGTTGCCTTGAGACTGGCAGCATTACCAAGGTGTAAATTATGAGCAAGCGCAACAAAGATATTGCGCTTGACCTGTATACCGGCGACGGCTGGGTGAATATCCCGGCTGTCGCCGCTTTAGGTTGCTGGTGCAATATTATTATCGGCAAACGTCAAGTTGGTAAAACGTTCGGCACGCTGAAATATATGCTTGACGAAAACAAGTATTTTCTGTACATGCGTCGTACCGTGAATGAGCTGCAGGCCGTCGCCGCTGACCCGGACTTAAACCCGTTCAACGCTCTGCAGTCCGTGGGTTATGATATCGGCATTCTGAAAGCTGGCAAAATTTCTTATTCCATCGGCGATATCGAATACACGGACGAAGAGGACAAAGACGGGCGCAAGAAATGGCACATCGGCAACAAGAGGGCTGTTGGAATGGCGCTGCCGTCCATTGCAGGCATTCGCGGCTTTAATGGCAATGTGTTTTCAGACCTTGTGTTTGATGAATTTATCCCTGAGAGGATAATTGCAAAACGCAAGGCTGAGGGGGAAGCGCTTTTGAACGCCTATGTGACAGTGTGCGGAAACAGAGAGCTGGAAGGAAAGCCGCCTTTGCGCATGTGGCTGCTTGCAAACGCCTTTGACATTTCAAGCCCGATTTTGGAGCAGCTGGGATGCACCGACCTTGTATCGAAAATGTCAAGGAGCGGGAAAGAATGGTGCATGACGGGCACGGGTGTTTTCATTGCAATGCCCCACAGTGACCGTATCAGTGACCGCCGCAAGCAGACGGCCCTGATGAAACACTTAGCGGGAAAAGGCGACTTTTACAAAATGGCAATGGAAAATCAGTTCGTGTATAATAACCTTGAAAACGTGCGCCCCCGTAGTTTAAAAGGAATGTCCCCCTTGTTCGCATTCGCTGGGCTGTACGCATACCAGATGGACGAATTGCACTACTACATCTGTGAAAGCCCCCACAGCGGCAGGGAGCACTATGGAAGCAGCCCGCAGGCTGCAACGCAGCTGCAGGCCGTGCACCCCGAATTGCGGCCTATGATATGCTTAGGACAAGTTGACTTTTCGTCTGTCCCCGCGCTGCTCAAGACCCGAAACTATCTTGACATTAAAGATTGAAGGGTGTATGATTAAGGAGCGGGGGAGCCGCACAAAAGGAACACCCCGGAAGGGTGCGCGGCTGGCTTTTCCTTTTCCATGCCCCCGCGTTCCAATGTCTATGACCCCCGCTAATTAAACCGGGTGCGGGCGTATGTGCGCACATCGTGTCATAGGCATTGGAACAGAAAGGGGGTGAATCCATGGTAAAGGTATATTACATGAGTGTTGACGGCAATATCCGGCTGTCTGAGCATTTCAGGCTTTCAGAGTTTCAGTGCAAGGATGGGCAGGACTTTGTAGCAGTTGATTCCCGTCTTGTGGAACTGCTGGAAAACATCCGCAAGGTGTGCGGCGACGCCGTGCACATCAACAGCGGGTTCCGCACCGCCAGTTGGAACAGAAAGCAGAAAGGCAGCGCACCTCACAGCAAGCATCTTTATGGGCTGGCGGCTGATATCTGGGTGGGCCATTACGACAAAAACCGCCAGCCTGTCCGCACAAAGACCCCCGCAGAAGTCGCCGCAATCGCTGAAATCTTTTTAGGGAGCAGCGGCGGCGTTGGCATTTACAAGACTTTCACGCACGTCGATGTAAGAACCGGCTCCAGCCGGTGGAAAGGATGACACATATGACTATCAACGATATTTTGGCTCTGGGGAAGATGGGTTTCACTGCCGCTCAGGTGCAGCAGATGATTTCTCTGGAACGTGCGCAGCAGGGCCAGCCCATCACGGCCCCGGCACAGAGCGCAGCCCCCGCTGCCGCTCCTGCAGCACAGCAGCCTGTTGCCCCTGACCCCATGGCGGCAATGGCACAGCAGCTTGCAGACCTGACCGCCGCCATCAACGCTAAAAGCGTTCCGACCGCTGGCACGGTGGGCAATCCTGCCCCCGTTACCAGTGTGGAAGATATCATTCTGGGGCTGGTGCAGCCTGCTGAAGCGCCTGCAAGTCCAGACTTTAACGCCGTGAAGTGACGGCAGAAAGGAGCTAACCAATGGCAAAATCCCGCACTAACATGCCTGAACTGAAAGGCATGAGCGTGTTCCGTCCGACCGATATCTATACCATTGCCAACGCGCTGGTTAAGGAAGTGACCGGACAGACTGCAACCATTCAGGCCGTCAACACGGCGAGTTTCATTCAGGTTGGCCAGATGTGTCTTGACCAGAGCATGGAAGGAACCCTGCAGGCGCTTTCTAATATGATTGCACACACGGTCATTTCCAGCCGCTCCTATGCGGGCCGGTTTACCAGTATCGAGACCGACCGGCAGGAGTGGGGCCTGTTCGTCCGTGAAATCGCTTTCTTCTCTGGTGATTTCGACGAGTCAAAGTTTGTCAACACCGCGCAGAACAACGACATTCTGGTGGACGGCAACAGCGTGGACATGTACAAAATCAAGAAGCGCTATCCGCTTGAAATGTTCTACGGCGGGCAGAAGGTTCTGAACCAGCGTTACACCACGTTCCTGAACCAGCTTAAAACCGCATTCACCAATGAAAGCGAGTTCAGCGCATTTTTTGCCGCCATGACTACCGAAATTGCAAACGACATTGCCCGCTGGAAAACCGCAGAGAACCGGGCACAAGTCATCAATTTCATGGGTGCGTTGTACAACTCTGACCGTCCGGAATGCCATGTGAACCTGACCAAAGCGTTTAACGCGGCACGCGGTACGACCTACACCACCAAAGAGCTGCTGACCACCCATCTGCAGGAATTCCTGTCGTTCTTTGTGTCGTGGCTGGAAACTACCAGCAGTCTGATGGAGAACAGCAGCGTGCTGTACCACCAGACCCCCGTGTGTACCGACGACGGCGGCAACCCCCTGCATCTGTTGCGGCACACCCCGAAGAGCGAGCAAAAGCTGCTGCTGTATCAGCCCCTTATCAACGACGCGCGGAGCTGGGTCTATCCTGCCATCTTTGGCCCCGGCTACCTGAGTTTCGGCAATTATGAGGGTGTTGATTTCTGGCAGAACATCAACGACAAACCCGCCATTTCCTGCATTCCGTCGCAGTTCGACGTGAACACCGGCAGACAGGTGACGGGTGGAGCGGTCGAACTGTCCTATGTCGTGGGCCTGCTGTATGACCGCAAGGCCATGGCAACGACCTATTATCAGGATAGCGTGTACACTACGCCGTTTAACATTTCCGGTGAATACTACAACACGGAACATCATTGGAAGATGAACTACACGCAGAACCCGACGCAGAACGCCATCCTGATGTTCATGTCCGACGAACCGTAAAGGTTCTATTATAACCCCTACAAACTGAATGTACAGGGGCGGCGCACCGCCGCCCCTGTTTTATTTTAAAGGAAAGTGAGGTTATTATATGGCAGACCATAACGAAGGTATTGAGCACGGATATCATGCACATCTGGGCAAGGTGTCGAAGCGAATAAACAGCACAAAGCGCATTGAGTTATCCGCGCTGCCGGACGAATTTCCATTTTATATGAAACGGGCCTGCAGCATGGAAACCCCTGTGTTTTATGTGCGGCTGAACAGCCTGAACATTTCCCCGCAGTACAACTACTGCTACATTGAAGAAACTCATGCATACTACTGGATTGAGGACATTACCGCACTGAACGCCAATAACTGGCAATTCTCCTGCACCATTGATGTATTGGCAACCTTTGCGGATGATATCAAGAAAACAAAAGCATTTATTGAGTACGGCTTTAACAGCGATGCCAGCGGTGCACAGTATCGTTTGCAGGATTCCCGGCAGGCGGTTGCAATGAAACCCACGGTTGCAACTATCACGGCAGATATTACGGATGGCAAGTTGGGCGATACTACCGGTATTTATATTTTATCTGCCGTTGGTAAAAGCGGCCTGTCATCTTACAAGATAGACCAGACGCAACTGGAAACTTTATTGACTGCCGTTTCTACGACGTGGGAAGCAACCACAAAAGCATTTGTCCGGTGGGAGCTGGCTCTGCCTGAGTTCATGAACAAGTTAGTGTTTGGTGATACCGCAACAAGTTGCATTCGCTCTTGTATCTGGTTGCCCATAGCACAGAGTGGAGCCGGACGCGGTAAGGAAATAACGCTGGGGCAGTTCAACACGGGTGTGTTTGGTCGAGTTGTCACGAAAGACGATAATCTTTCTGTGCATACAGATATTGCGATACCATGGCCCGCCGCTGACTGGAAACGGTTGAATTGTCAAATTCAACTATATATTCCGATGGTTGGCGTTGTAGGTATTCCGGTTGACCAGTGTAACAACGCCGCAACGGTTGGAGTTGACTGGTGCATGACCTATTTAGACGGCAGTGTTTCGATTAAAGTAACCGCTGGAAGCTATTGCTGTTATGTTGGTTCCACGAACATTTCCAGTGTATACGGTATCGGCACATCCAACATTGACCCCGTGAAAGCGGTTTCCGGCTCTATTGCTGCCGTCGGTTCCGCGCTGCAGTTTGGTGGGGGCGTTGGCGCGGCAATGGGGCCGTTCGGAGCAGCTGCCGGTCTGGCCGCAGGTGCAGAGGGCGTTAAGCAGAGCATCCAGCCCATCAATCAATGCGTCGGAATGACCACAGGTGCAAGCCAGACACTTCTTCCGACGGAAGCGCAGTTGACTTTATTGTACTATCCACCCATTGACGACGCAGGGTATCAAGGTTTGTACGGTTATCCCGTTATGCGGGTTGCGACCCCTGCAGCTGGGTATTGTAAAACACGCGGATTTTCCGTTGCTGCACCTATGGCAACAAGCGCCGAAACCGCGTATATTAACGCCGCTATGGACGGTGGTGTATTCATTGAATAAGGAAGGTGATTCCATGTATCAGTGCTATCAGGGACACTATGACGTGCAGGCATGCGGTGGTTTTCGTCCCCCGTCTCTGAGTACGGACGTACTCAACTACTGGGAGCGTTCGTTTTTCCAGCGTATGCGGGCACTTTATAAAATTCATGGTCTGCCGGAAGCAGGCCCCGGGCAAATCGGCTGGGACTATGACGCGTTTCTTTATCAACTGTTGCGCATGGGCTATGCCGTTGTGTTCAACTCTAAAACCTATGGCCTTGTGGTGCAGCCGGGAGCGCCTACGGGTTTCGGTCTGCAGTTCCAGCCGCGCGGCATGATGGTACAGACCCCCTTTTTCCAGTTTGACAGACCGCTTGAAATCGGCACAGAATGCGCTGTTATCAAGCTGACCCCCGACTATCGCGGGGTCTGGGATATCATTGAGAAATACGCCGTTGAAATGCAGCAGCTTGAAGTTTCCATTCGGCAGGCGGTTGTAAACAGTCGTTTCGCCTATGCTGCAATCGCCAAAGACGACAAAGACCGCCGCACGCTTGAAACCATTTTCGAGCAGCTGGAAAACGGTAAACCAGCCATTGTCGTAAACGGACAGTTGCAAAAGCCTGTCATGAACAAGACCGATGCACAGTATCAGCTGCCTATCATGCAGTTTGACCGCGACTTGTCGAAAAACTTTATCCTGCCTGACCTGTACGACCTGAGACGAAAGACGCTGCAGGACTTTTACAGGGAGCTGGGAATTCGGGTGCAGCCTGATAAGAAAGAACGGCTTGTGACAAACGAGAGCGCCAGCGCGGACGCTGAAACGTACAATCGCCGGGAAGTCTGGAAGATTTCTCTTGACGAATCGGTGAAAGTGTGCAATGATATGTATGGAACACAGATTTCTATCGAAATCAACGAACCGCCAGAGCTGAGAGAAGGGGGTGCAGATGATGCCAATGTACGGGGGGAGCATGACGAACCAGAACAGCACGAACCAAAACAGTGACGCCATCGACCGCGCGTGCAAGCTCCTTTGCAATATCCCGGAAGGTCTTTTTCGAGATTTCAAAGTTCCCGTTGGCATGAATAGGGAACTTGCTATCCATATCATCATGCGGGAGCACGGTCTTGCACCTCTGTACCGGCCTGACCCATATTGGATGGTTGACGCTATCCGGTATTGGGTGCAGGAAAGCATGCCCATCTGGGAAAAGCTCTATAGCACTACACAACTTAAGTACAACCCCATCTGGAACACGGATGTGCAGGAACGAACGACCGATGTCCGTACCACCGACCGCGATACCACGCAGGACAGAACCGCCGTCAATCGCGGAAAGAGCGGGCAGACCGTGGGACAGGTGACGACCGGAGACTATCACGAGACCGGCAGCACGGAGCTGCACGACGAAACAGCCGGTACAGGGCACACGGCGACTGAGGGTAAGTCGGTGACTGATGATACCAGCACCACCACGACCGCCAACAAGACGGACGTCGCAGGCACGGATAAAAAGACCACGGAAAGCACAAAGAACCTTGACCAGACCGTGACCCGTGATATTAGCCCTGAAAATGCCCCGGACTACCAGCCCGACGACCAGACCCACACCGTAGCAGAAGAAACTTTTAACAGCACTGAAAACGGGGAGCATAAAGAGACCACCGACTTTACCGGGAATTCCACTACTGTAGCCAACTCCACCACCGTCACAACCGGCACGTCGGACACAGAGACCCACGGACACCAAGACCAGACCACCGGAAGCCAGACGGACGGCACGACCAAAGGCACGACCGACACGAAAACAAAGGCTCACGATATCCGGCACGAAGATGCTAAAGAGGTGGGTAAAGAGAAAGTTACCGACATGTATAACCATGGCTGGATTAAGCAAGGTAACATTGGCGTCACCACCACCCAACAGATGATTGATGCCGAACGCGAAACCGTCTTGTTTGATGTGTACATGGCAATTGCCAATGACTATCATGCAAAGTTCTGTCTGGACGTGTATTAAGGGGGGCTGTACAGTGGAAACGATTGTCGCCGCCATTATTACAGGTACCGTCACACTTGCGGGGGTCCTGATTGCCAACAGCAAATCGCAGGCCGTCACAGACGTGAAGATTGAGGAGTTAACCCGGGAAGTCCGCAAACACAATTCGTTTGCTGAAAAAATCCCCGTCATTGAAGAGCAGATCAAAGTCGCAAATCATCGAATAGATGATTTAGAGCATACACACCTGAAAGGAGAATAATTATGGATAATCTTCACATTTCGGCTGGTACTATCGCACGCACCCTTGTGCTTGTTCTGGCTATCGTCAACCAGATTCTGAGCGCATGCGGCAAAAGCCCCCTGCCCATCGAATCGGAGACTCTGGAACAGCTGGTGACGGCGGGCTTTACCATCGTGGCCGCCCTGATTGCATGGTGGAAGAACAACTCTTTCACCCCAAATGCACTCAAAGCTGACGCCCTGCTTGCGCAGCTGAACGGCAAACACTAACTGACCGACCCCCGCGCAAGCGGGGGATTTTATGAAAGGAGTATCTTATGGCTGACGAAACGAAGAACCCCGATATCAGCACCCCGTTTATCTTCCAGACGTCGCCCCCGTATGCAGCACCCGGCGACCATTACCAGTATGACCTGTATTGGCTGGTGAACCAGCTCAAGCAGGCGTTGAGCAACACGGAAACCTTACGGCTGCATGATATCGGGCAGGATTCCCGTCTTGACGGTCTGGATGCCCTGACCGCGCAGCTGAAAGAAGCGACTTGCCAGCTTTTTGCAAAGCTGAAAGCGGGCGACTTCACAAAAGATACGTTTATCGAATGGGTCAACACCAACATGACCGATATCATTTATCAAATGGTGCGGTTTGTGTTCTTTGGCCTTGACGATGACGGGCACTTTGTCGCCTATATCCCCGCAAGCTGGGAGTTTCTGCACTTTGATACCCTGCTTGACCCCGATAAACCCGGGTATGGGCATCTGGTCGTTTACTACTGAGAAAGGAGCATCTTTATTATGGCAAACTGCAATTGCAATGATTTCCCCATTTCGTGCGCACCTCATGCGCCGGGCGGCGACTGCTGCCATCCGCACGGATGCCCGCCGCACCCGCATCCGTGTCCCCCGCCCCCGTTCAAGGGCGGCACATCTATGTACATCGGTGCGCGGTATGTCCCGATTTTCGCAGACCCTGTGGAATGGGACAACGAGCGGGAATATGAGCCGTTGACAATCGTTGTCCATAACGGCGACTGTTACACCTCTAAGTGCTATGTGCCGAAGGGCGCACAGCTGCCCCCGTACCCCGAAGGACAGACAAAATACTGGGTCAAGACGTCCAACTACAACTATCAATTCGCCGACCTTAAGAAAACCGTCACCGACCTGTCCCGGCTGGTTGAGCAGTTCCAGAAAGACAACGAGCGTTTCACCGAACTTATCAACAGCTGGAACGAGAAGGTTATTCAGTGGGAAAAGGATATGGCGGCATGGGGCGAACGTCTGGATGCCGTTAAATCCAACGTTGCCGACCTGACTGCCAGCTTGAACGCCGAAATCGACCGCGCAAAGGCCGCAGAGCAGGCAAACGCCGCTGCCATTGCGCAGGAGACCGCCGACCGCAAGCAGGCTATTTCTGACCTTGACGCGGCCTATAAGGCGGCAGACGCCGCAGAAGCGCAGGCCCGCGCGGACGCGGACACCGCGCTAAGTAACCGCATTACCACCAACAAGACCGATATCGACGCCATCAAGGCCGAACAGGTCATTCAGAACACCAATATCAGCAACAATGCAAAAAACATTGCTGATAATTCCGCAGAAATCGCAAAGCACGCGGCACGCCTGACCAGCCTTGAAAGCAATGCCAGTGATTGGGATTCTGTTTTCCCTGACACTACCATTGCACAGGAAGTTCAGAAGGAAGAAGAGGCACGCGCCAACGCTGATACTGCCCTGAACGGTCGTTGCGATACTATCGCGGCAGACGTGGAAGAGGTGCGAGACATCGCGAACCACAAAGTTGATACCACGACTTACACGGCAGGGCAGGCGGCGCAGGATGCAAAAATTAACACCGCGCAGGCTGCAGCCGATAAGGCAAACACCACTATTGGTGACTGGGAGACCGACCACCCGGGCCAGACTATCAGCCAGTGTGTGACCAGTCTGGAAAATGAGCAGGCCGCAACCGATGCCAAGGCAGACGCAAATTCTGCTGCTCTGGCAAACAAGGCAGACAAGAGCGAAATTCCGGATGTGTCGGGGTTCGTGACTACTCAAACTTACACGC
>ENA-UOIZ01002246-UOIZ01002246.1-human-gut-metagenome-genome-assembly--contig:-P88-NODE-2246-length-13820-cov-3.974573_pt1 | contig 13820 bp, 7 predicted proteins | sample MGYA00242336_ERZ723883 | MGnify/ENA metagenome assembly ERZ723883 | reverse complement strand
TTTCATTTTATCTGTGAGTGTAGTAAGTTGGGTGGTGTAATAGTAGAGTTCTTCTCCGGCCATTTGGGGCTTGCCGTCGGTGAGGGCCTTCAGGATTCTTTGTGCGGCTTCCCGGGCGGTTTCGTTCGTTAGTTTTCTCAGGTGTGCCGGGTCTTTGACGGACGGGGTGTGGGCGGACAGCCAAGTCACTTGTGTGGTGTCGGGGCGTTGCACGAGCACGCTGGGGACGAGTGGCAAGTTGTAGACAATATGTTCGCTTTTCAACACCAATGTTTTTTGGCCGTCACGTTCCCACCAAATCTGTACCTGTTGCATCAGACCGTCCCGTTTGGAGAAGACGTTTTCCGTTGTGCACCGGTAGCTTTTTTCTTCTTTCTCAAGCAAGGACGCACTGATGGCGTTGCCATACACATCGGTGTGGGTCACGATGGTGATGGTGGAATCGGTCTCCGTCATTTCCGCGTGTGCTTGCGGGTTGCCGGATAGTGCCGCTTTTTGTTGCTCCAAGAGTGTTTCCGGACGAAGCAAGGAAGAAAACCCTTCTGCGAAATTGCACGTCTCGTCACCACATACGGCAAGGCCGCCTGTGGTCCACATGTATTGTTTCCCGTCGTCGGAAACGATGGTGCGTCCTCCTTCTTTTTCCAACCGCCAGAATGTCTTTTGGTTTTGGCGCAAGGATTCCAGGCTGATTCTCATGAAGCCGGATTCCGGATTGATGTAGGCGAAATTTTCGTTAGGCGTAGTACGGGCGTAAACCGACATGGAGAAGCTGGCCGCACTACGTGAACTCTTGATAGACTGGTCGAAAATAAGGGGGATGGAAGGAACAGCCTCTGCTTGGGTTGAGAAGAAGTTGCTGAGTCCCGTGCCTAATCCTGCCATGAAGATGGCCACGGCTGCCGCTATTTGTATCCATTTGTGTGACGGATGCTTCTTCGGTTTAGCCGTCGTCTGAAGAGGAGAGATGCTGACGGCCGGTTGGGTTTTCCCGAACGAGGGGGCGTGTTTGGGCGTAAGTAAGTTTACCGTGTGCATGAAGTCTTCGTAATAAGCACGGCATGCGGCACATTCTTTCATGTGTTGTCTGCAAGCTTCTGTAATGGCCGGGTCGGTTTGCTTGTCGCATAAGTCGGCCATATATTTCTTAAAATCTTCACATTTCATGATGTTCTGTTTTTTTAGGGTTTTGTACTTTAGGATTTGATTCCTTTTCTGATTTTTTCGATTCCGTACTGGAATCGGGATTTGGCGGTCGTGACCGGAATGTCCAAAATGGCGGCAATGTCTGAGAAACTGTTGTTGCCATGGATGCGGAGCCGGATGACTTCGGCTTGTTCTTCGGGGATTCCCGCCAGCAGGGTCGAGATAAGCCGGAACTCTCGTTCGAAGTTTTCCACTTGTTCTTCACAGATGTGCGACACTTGTTCTATCGGTACGAATGCTCGTACCTGCCGTCGGCGTAGCCGGTCGGTACAGAAATTGGAAAGGCTTCGATAGAGATAGCTGCGCAAGTCTGCCAAGGGCTGCCCTTCTGCATCTTGTCTTTTAGTATGCAGTTGCAGGAAAATGTCTTGTACGGCATCTTCGGCATCGTCCGCGTTCCCCAGCCGGTAACAGGCGTATCGTAGCAAGTGAGGTCTTTCGCTCTCCATCAATGCGGCTATCTCCCGATTCGGTTCCTCTTCCGGATGACTGTTTAGGGTTTGTTTCATATTTCATTCATGTTTTTTAGACTGCAATCTGTAATAATGACGCAGCAGGACGGTAAAAGACGTAAAAACTGCCTTCTTTTTTTGTATCTCGGGGATAAAAAAAGAAAAAAGGCAGTTTTTACGCGGAAAAATAAGGGTTCTGTTTAAGGCAGGTCTTCATTGTGCTCTCCAAGGTCTTGCCGGGGAAGATTGACTGCCAGCAGTATCCAGCCTAAAACACCGGCTACGATGGAACCGCAAAGGATACCCAGTTTCGCATCATTGAGGAGCGTGCTGCCCTCTATACCTATATTATAATAGGAGAGGTCGGCAATGAACATGGAAACGGTGAAACCGATGCCCGTCAGCATGCAGACGCTGAAAAAGTTTTTCCAGTTGCAGCCTTGGGGCAGTTGGACGAATCCCAACTTGACTGCCAGCCAGGAGAACGAGAATACGCCTACGAACTTCCCGACGGCCAATCCTAAAAAGACTGCCAGGCCTACGCCGTTGAGCAGACTGTCCATACTGATGCCTTCCAAGTTCACTCCTGCATTGGCGAAAGCGAAGACCGGAATCACGAAATAGTTGATGGGGTTCTGTAAAGCGTCTTCCAAATCCTGTAAGGGGCTGATCGTACGGTCCGAGGCATGTTCTATGTTTTTGAGCAACATGATTTGCTCATTGGACAGGATAGTAGTCCCCTTGTGGTTGGTGGTTGCCTGGTCTATGGGGAAACGGTTGATTTTGTTTCGCAGATGTTTGACAAAGTGAAGGGCGGAGACTCCGGGGCGTGCCGGAACGAAAAATGCTACGACCACTCCGGCTATGGTGGCGTGAATGCCGGAGTTCAGCAGGGAGTACCAGACAAATGTTCCGATGACGATGTAGAACATCTTGGATATGACGTGGCGTCGGTTGCCGATGGCTAAAATCACAAGTAGGATACCGGCATAAGCCAGGTATTGCAAATGTAGTTCGGATGAATAGAAAACGGCAATGACCAGAATGCCGCCCAAATCGTCGGCCACGGCCAACGTCGCCAAGAATATCTTCAGGCCGATGGGGACTCGTTTGCCGAACATGGAGAGTACCCCCAATGAGAACGCGATGTCGGTAGCCATGGGGATGGCCGTCCCCCGTAGCATAAGGGCATCGTCAGGGCAGGTGAGAAAAAAAATCAGTACGGGGATGGCCATGCCGCCGCAGGCTCCGATGATGGGGAGCAAGGCTTTCTTCAGTGTAGACAGTTCTCCCACCAGGATTTCCCTTTTGATTTCCAGTCCCACGGAAAAGAAAAACAAAGCCATGAGGAAATCGTTGATAAAGTCCATCAGGCTGAGGCTTTCTTTACCGTGGCTGAACAGATTGAAGTTACCGATAGAGAAACTGACCGGCTTCTCCCACAAGGAACGGTAGGCGTCTCCCCAACCGGACTTGGAAACTATCAAGGCTACAATCGTGACGATAATCAGAATCAGGCTGGAGTTCACGTATTTCCTGAACATGCTAAGAAAAGTGTAATTCCTCATGGCTTTTAGGGATTGGGGGTAAGTTCTGGTTTTAATTTTTGCTGTTCCATACGATGGGGGTGCCCGTGGTCGTAATGCCCTCGGCTTGGATGCTGAGTACCGTGGGTTTGCTGTTGTTATACAAATTGACGGTGGCCTTTCCTGCGGCATCGAATTTCACGTTCGGGACCCAATATAAGGTACGACGGTAGTCTTTCGTGTCCGGCAGGGGCTTTTGGCTGTAGTCAGGACTATAGAAGTCTTCGCATACGGCGTATCCGTCCAACACGTAACGTCGGTCACGGTATGTAGGCTGGTAGCCGTCGTTGGGAAATAGACGGTAGTCGATGATGACATCCGGTTGGTTGTCGCCTTTGTACCTCGCGCTGCCTTGTTCGCGGGGAGCGTAATCCGTGTAAATATAAAGCTTGTCCAAGTTTCGGAGGTGTCTGTAAGCTTCCATTTTGCCTTCTCCGGCCGTGATGACGGGAGGAATCTCAATTTGCGTGCCGTTGGCCATGCGTGGCGGAGCAACGTTTTTGCGGGTACTCTTCAGGTTTATCGGTTTGCCGTCATACCGGACTTGTAGGAAATAGTCCCTGTCCATGCCCATATCTCCGATATAGGTCAGGGCGACTTGCTGCGGAAAGGTGACCCAGTTGTGCGTGCCGGTGCTCATGCCATAGTCGGCCGTGAGGTTGAATGCCTCGTAAGCGTCGACTACCAAGGCCGGTTTGCTAAGGTCGAGCTTGCGCAGTCCTCCCCGTTTGGTGCGTACGGTTATCGTGGCAAGCTGGCGGTCTGTGAAAGATGTTTGGCCGCCTTGGCTGTCGAACCGTTCGTCTGCGTCATAGCGCGGCGCATCCTGATAATAGCCATACGGTTTGGGGAATAAGGGATTGAACCGGTTCAATTTGACAAAATAGTCCGGATAAGCCTCCTCGTTGGTGAAGTCCTTCTTCATTTTGTCTTTGATGTAATCCTGACCTTTATCTTTGTCCGCAGCCGGAAGGAACAGGATGTATTTGTCGTAAAGTAAAGGCGTCTTCATATAAAACATTCCGTTTTCCGTCGTTTGCATGAGGTCCATGGTCTGGTTGCCTTGTATGAATGTGGGCCATACATTGACTTCTTCTTTCAGGTTGCTCATGATGGAGCCCGTGGTGAACGGATCACGTTGGTTGTCCTGAAGCATTTGGGTCAGCGGGTTATTGTCTGTGGTGTTGCCGGATTCAAGTCCATTGTTTTCTTGGTTCGGATGGTCTGCGGCTTCCATGATGTCTTCTATGGTGGCGTCCCGTTCTACGGAAGTGTCCGGAGCGCGCATGGTTCCTGTTCCGGGTAACCAGTTTTCTTCTTTGACATACGTTCCGTAGGCCAACCGGAAGTCTTCTATTCTGTTCACGCAACCGGAAATGGTTTGCAGTTGTTCCGGCATGTGCTGGATGGTCATGGGTTCGACGCCCGACATGGTTTTCCACGAATAACGTCGCCATCCCTGTACCATCATGAGGAGATCAAGTGCCTGACGACGAATACTGTCGTCCGCTTCGAAGTAGTAACCCGGATTCTCGACGAAACCTTTCAGTTCGCTTCCCAATAGCATTTCCGTGAGGATGTTGCCGTTGTCGTATGTCAGTTCGTCCGTGGCATGGTCCCGTATCGCCAATGACACATTGGGCGTGCCGGTGGTCGGGTTCGTCAGTTGGAGTTGCAGGGAGATGGGCTCGAAAGGTTCGTATTGTGCTTTTACCCCGTCGACGGTTAATTGCGGTGTGTCATATTCGTGGTGGTTGACGAATATCAGGCGGTCGGCGTACACACGTCCTTTCCCGTCGAACAGCGTAAACTGGTTTACTCCCGTAGGAAGCTGGTCGGACGGAATTTCTACGGTCGCTTTGCCGCCGTCGTCGAGCTTGATGTCATAATAGGCTTTCGATACGCCGTTGTGCATGACCTGCAGGCCGAGAACCGGTTTCGGGTCCGGAAGGCCGGAGGATTGGATAGAGGCGTTGACGACCTCCCCTTTTTGTACGACAGCCATGGCGCAGCCCTCCTTTTCCGGTTCGGGCAATGCGTATGTATAATCATATCCTTCGTATCGGAATACGGCTTTATATTTCTCTCCAGCCGGTATGTCCGGTAAAGTGAATATGCCGCGTCCCCGGTTCGTGGTTTTGGTCCGGGCGATTTCCTTCCCGTTTTTATCCTGTATGGATAGCTCGATATCGATGTGTTTTCCTTCCTCGGTGTTGGCTTCGAACGCTACTCTTCCGGTAGTGCCTTCCACGATGTCTCCTCCTTCGGGATAGAAGCGGAGGTCGAGTTTCGGCTTGCCTTTGTCGGATTTGAAGTATCTTCGCATCGGCCTGAGCGTCATGTCTTTGACGTAATCTCCGGGAGTTTGCGGTTGGTCGAATACCGGGAATACGCGTGAATAAATCTTATCATAATCCCGGAAAAAGTCTTTGGCCATTGATTTAAAGTAGAACATCAGTTCCGTCCATTTTGAATGCGGGTGTTCATACTGCCCGAAGTTCAGCATCCAACGGGTGTATGCCCTTAATTCATAATATCCGGCGTACAGGGAGTCGGTAAGCGCAAAAGCCCCGTGTCCCGTCCCGTCCGGCATTTCCAACTGTTGACGTTCTACCAGATAACCGTCGGGTGTGAGCAGTTCTACATATAATATTTTACTGAGGTCGGTCAGGGTCTGCCGGTCTGAGCGCGTGACGTAGGCTTTATACCATATCGTGTCGCCTACGAAATAGCAGGTGTTGTCGATGTGGAGAAAGACTTTTTCTTGGGGAATGGCCGTACCGAATTTTTCTACTTTCTGGCTTAAGGCCTCTGGGGTGGCAGAGGTTTGCGCTGCGTTTTCCCCTTGTCCCCATACGAAGAGAGAAGAGCAAAATGCAATACCGAGTGCAATGTTACGTTTCATGATATTTCGTTTAGGTTTGATAAGTATAAAGATAGTAATAAAATCTCCCATCAATAAATTTCTACCAAGAATTTCTTAGGTGATGTCCGCCGTTTATTGTTTTTATATCTATCTTTGCCCCAAGTAAAATTATTATGAAACTCAATTATACACATAAAGACTCTTATTATGACACTTATTAAATCTATTTCAGGCATACGCGGAACTATCGGCGGCCACGTGGGCGACACGCTGAATCCGTTGGACATTGTGAAGTTTACATCTGCATACGCCGCATGGATTCGCCGGACGACTACGGTGAAGAGCAATACCATCGTGGTGGGACGGGATGCACGCATTTCCGGCGAGATGGTCAAGAATGTGGTGTGCGGCACACTGATGGGCATGGGGTTCGATGTGGTCAACATCGGACTGGCTTCCACGCCGACCACCGAACTGGCTGTAACGATGGAAGGAGCCTGCGGCGGCATCATCATCACGGCCTCACATAACCCCCGGATGTGGAATGCTTTGAAATTATTGAATGAAAAAGGGGAGATCCTCAATCAAGAGGAGGGAAACGAAGTGTTGCGGTTAGCCGAGGAAGAGGCGTTTGAATATGCCGACGTGGACCATCTGGGGCACTATCGGGAAGACCAGACGTACGACCAAAAGCACATCGACTTGGTCAAGAACCTGAAATTAGTGGACGTGGAGGCGATTCGCAAGGCGCATTTCCGCGTGGCCATAGACACGGTCAATTCCGTGGGCGGCATCATCCTGCCCCGGTTGTTGGAACAATTAGGAGTGGAGCAGGTCACGGGGCTGTTTACGGAGCCGACGGGGAACTTCGGCCATAACCCCGAACCTTTAGAAAAAAACTTGGGCGACATCAAGGCTTTGATGCAAAAAGGCGGCCACGACTTGGCATTCGTGGTAGACCCGGACGTAGACCGTCTGGCCATGTTCTGCGAGGACGGGACGATGTACGGCGAGGAATACACCTTGGTGACAGTGGCAGACTATATTTTACAGCACACGCCCGGGAACACGGTGTCTAACTTGAGCTCTACCCGTGCCTTGCGCGATGTGACCCGTATGCGCGGAGGGGAATACAGCGCGGCTGCGGTCGGCGAGGTGAACGTGGTGGCCAAGATGAAAGAGACCCGTGCCGTGATTGGCGGGGAAGGTAACGGCGGGGTGATTTATCCGAAGGCGCATTACGGGCGCGACGCATTGGTCGGCATTGCCCTCGTGTTGACCTATCTGGCCCGGACGGGAAAGAAAATGTCCGAACTGCGTGCCACCTATCCGTCATACTTCATGGCCAAGAACCGTATCGACCTGACGCCGGAGACAGATGTGGATGCCATTCTGGAGAAAGTAAAAGACATGTATAAGGACGAAGAGGTGAACGACATCGACGGAGTGAAGATTGATTTTCCCGACAAATGGGTGCATTTGCGTAAAAGCAATACCGAGCCGATTATCCGTGTGTATTCCGAGGCAGCCACGCAGGCTGAGGCAGAGGAAATCGGGCGGAAAATCATGGACGTGGTGTATTCGCTGGCTTGACGAATCTATTCATCATTAACCTGAGAAATATGAAAAAACTGTTATTGTATGTGTGGGGCTTGCTCTTCTGTTTGGGGATGCAGGCCGGTGGAGAACGGGAAACGGTGCTGCTGCGGGACGGATGGCGGTTTACCCGTGCAGACGACGCTTCGTTCGGCGGAGTGCAGGTGGACGACGGAAAGTGGGAACGCGTGTCCGTGCCCCACGATTGGGCGATAAGCGGGCCGTTCGATGCGAACAACGACCGGCAGTTCATGGCCATCGAGCAGGACGGACAGAAAGAAGCCCAGAACCAGTCCGGACGTACGGGAGGACTGCCTTTCGTTGGCGTAGGCTGGTACAGGCTGCATTTCGACGTGCCTGGTTTCGGGGCGGACAAGCGCGTGGTGCTGATGTTCGACGGGGCGATGAGCCACGCGCAAGTCTATGTCAACGGAAAGAAGGTGGGGAATTGGCCGTATGGCTATAATTCCTTTTATTTCGACGTGACGGATGCCGTGAACGCAAAAGACAATGTGTTGGCGGTGCGCTTGGAGAATGAACCCGAAAGTTCGCGCTGGTATCCGGGGGCCGGGTTGTACCGGAACGTGCATCTGGTAGTGTCGGGCAAAGTCGGGGTACGTACATGGGGCACGACAGTCACCACGCCGACGGTGCGTGAGGATTTTGCGAAAGTGAAGGTGCGTACGGAACTGGAATATCCCGACGGCACGGACTGCAAGGACATCCGTCTGAAAACCGTCCTGCGTGCCCCCGGAGGACAAAAAGTGGCGGAGCGCGAAACCGCCTTGTCGCCGTATGACGAAGGTGTGTTCGAACAGGATTTCGTGGTGGACCGCCCCCTGTTGTGGGATTGCGAACATCCGAACCTTTACTGGGCGGACACGGAGGTGTACTATCAGGGACGTTTGAGTGACACCTACCAGACTACGTTCGGCATCCGTACGATTGAAGTCGTCCCCGAAAAAGGCTTCCTGTTGAACGGGAAAAGGTTGGTTTTCCATGGCACGTGCAATCATCACGACTTGGGACCGTTGGGCACGGCGGTGAACATGCAGGCCATCCGTTACCGGCTGAAGATGCTGAAGGACATGGGCAGCAATGCTTACCGCACGTCGCACAACATGCCGTCGCCGGAACTGGTGCAAGCCTGCAACGAGATGGGGATGCTGTTGATGGTGGAGACTTTCGATGAGTGGAAAGCCAAGAAAATGGCCAACGGTTATAACAAGTACTACGACGAGTGGGTGGAACGCGATTTGGTGAATGTGGTGCGTCATTACCGCAACGACCCGTCGGTCGTGATGTGGTGCATCGGCAACGAGGTGCCCGACCAAGGTTCGGCGCAGGGAGCAAAGCTTTGTCGGATGATGCAGGACATCGTGCACCGCGAAGACCCCACGCGGCCCTGCACACAGGGCATGGACCGTGTGGATGCCGCCATCAAGAGCCATGTGGCGGCCATCATGGACATCCCGGGCTTCAATTACCGTTCTAATCTTTACCAGAAAGCTTATAAGGCATTGCCGCAGCAAGTGGTACTGGGGTCGGAAACGGCTTCTACGGTAAGCTCGCGCGGCGTGTATAAGTTCCCTGTGGAACGCAAGGCCGGGGCGAAATACGACGACCATCAGTCGTCTTCCTACGATGTGGAACATTGCTCGTGGAGCGACTTGCCGGAGGACAATTTTATCCTTTCCGAGGATTTGCCCTACGATATGGGCGAGTTCGTGTGGACAGGCTTCGACTACTTGGGCGAGCCGACGCCGTATTATGACGATTGGCCCAGCCATTCTTCGCTGTTCGGCATCATCGATTTGGCTTACCTGCCCAAGGATCGTTATTACCTTTACCGCAGCCAATGGAACAAGGCAGCGGAGACCTTGCACATCCTTCCGCACTGGAACTGGCCGGGGCGTGAAGGCGAGGTGACCCCGGTATTCGTGTACACCAATTACCCCACAGTGGAACTTTTCATCAATGGCAAGAGTCAAGGGAAACGTACGAAAGACACCACCGTCAAGCTCGACGAGACGGAAAACGATGAGGCTCGCCGTGCTTTGGCCCGCCAGAAACGTTACCGGCTGATGTGGATGGACACGCGCTACGAGCCGGGCGAGGTGAAGGCTGTGGCCTACGACGAAAGCGGGCGGAAGCGCACGGAGCAGATCGTCCGTACGGCAGGTAAGCCTTACCGCATCGTATTGAAGGCCGACAAGGACACGTTGGACGCGGATTTGCGGGATGAGGACTTGGCTTTTGTCACGGTCAGCGTGGTGGACCGCGAGGGCAACCTCTGTCCCGACGCACAGCATACGGTGAAGTTTTCTGTCCGTGGAGCCGGGTATTACAAGGCCGGAGCCAACGGCAACCCCGTGTGCCTTGAACCGTTCGGCCGACCGCAAATGCCGGTGTTCAACGGACAAATGACCGCCATCGTGGCGGAAAAGGGACAAGCCGGAACCCTTCGCCTGAAAGCGGAAGCCAAAGGACTGAAGTCCGCCGAACTGGTCTTGCCTGTCAAGCGGACGGAATAAGCCCGGAGGGGAGGAGGAAATCTTTTTTTTCTATTCCTGTGCCTCCGGGGCGTAGGTCTCGATGAAATCCTTCTCGAAAGGAAGCGTACGGAGCACGTTCAGGTGAGAACGTGCTTCTTCTTTTTTATGCAGGGCCAGACAAATCCGGACCATCTGTTTGAGCAGGAGCGGAGACGGGCCGTTGGTATTCAAGTCCGCTTTGCCCAGTTCGTAAGCGATGGGGTATTGTTCCGAAGCGATGCAGTAGTCCATCAGGAAGTAATTCCGGGCGTTTTCGAGGTTGCCCTCGCGGTTATGCAGGTAAATAGGGCGGCTTGTCGGCGGTAACATGTCTATGGGTACCTTGGGCACGTCGTTTTCGTCTTCCATCCGCGAAATGGCGTAGTAAGCCGCCACCGTGCTGTAGGTCAGGTCGGAGCGGGAAGCCGTGGCTTGCATGCTCTTCCAGTCCTGCCGTTCCAGTTCGCGCTGCATCTTGGCGGTAGGGCGTACGTAGGGGCGGTACCATTCGTTCATACCCACGGCACCGGCTCCCAAGATGAGGATGAATCCCATGGCTTTCCATTCGTCGAGCGGACGGTTGTAAGCCGGTGGGGTGAACAACCCCGAGAGTTTTTTCCGACTGAAAGAACGAACGAAGGCGGCTTGGCAGGCCAGAATGAGGAGGATGCAGAAAGGAATGCCGAGCAGTTTGCCCGTTTCCGCCTGATAGTAAACATCGAAACCGTGGTAGACGACCACATAAATAAAAACGAATGCCGGGATGTATTTCAGGTATCCGAACCGGCCGCGCAACCTGAAGACGTAACCGAACAGCCAAGAGATGAGGGTAAGCATGCCCGAGAGAAGGGCACCGCCCCAAAAAGGCGAATGGAACGCTTGGAGCAAGGCACGCCCGATAATCCACAACGAACCGTAAGAGGTTTCCCATAGCGGGCGCATGGCTCCTTGGGCTGTGCTGAAGAAACTGTGCTGTTGGGCGATGTAAAGCACGTCGCCGTAATAAATGCCGAAAAACATCCAGAAGCCGAAAAAGAACAGTTTCAGGGCGTCCGGCCACGCTGTCATTACACGTGAAGTACGGTTTTCCGGTGAAGGGTTTTGCTGTCTGTTCATAGTCGTATGGGGTTAAAGGGTTAATTTATGCAACCAGTATCCGGCCTTTTCTTTGATTTCCGTTTGTTGCTTTTCCAACTCTTGGATGATGCCGCATTGTTGTACGGTGCCCCGGACGGCCAACGCGTCGTCCACGGCGGTTTCCTCGCCGCCGTCGATGCCGAAACCGGCAAGGGAACCTGTCGAGATGTCCTTTGTGGCATCGGCTATGATCTGCCGGTTGAGTGTCGTGGCGGCGGTTTCCCATTTCCGGATGACGGGCAGGCAGAGCGACGGGATAAAGTCCTTGCCATAGGTATCGGGGTATATCTCGTGCAAGAGGTTCCACGTCCAAGCCCAGGCGAAGTCGTCATACCGGTCGTGGATAAGCCGGAGCCGTTCTCCCAATTTTTCTATGCGGTCGAGTTGTCCTGTGGCGATGATTCTGGTAATGTCATTGATTTCGCTTGTGGGTGCCAGCATGCCGCCGATGTCTCCCCAACGGTCGCTGCATGCCGCACGGGGATGCAGGGCTTCGCATAGCCCGTCCGAGGGCATGCCCTCATGCGCCTCTAATTGCCGGATCAGTTGTTCGCCCAAGTAACGGTCTAAAGCCAGCCGGTACCATTCTATGCCTTGCTTCACCGATTTCCCTTTGAGCCGCAGGCCGTTCCATGTGATTTCTTGGGTATCCGCGTCGAAGCGTCCGCTTAGTTCTTCCAAGGTAATCCGTGCCCGGAACACCCGCCCCATCGTATAAGGGGAGAACGCTTCGAAGGAGACCCGGTCCGTTTGAGGCACTTGGGGCGGGCGGCCGTCGCGTGCAGGCCATTTCCCGATGTCGCGCAGCGTTCCCACGCCCCTCAGGGTAATGCCGGGAATCACGTAATGGGACGAGCCTTGCTCCACGAGATAAGAGAATGGCCATTCGCTGCTGTCGGTACCGGAAGCGCAATGTCCCATAACCAGCGAAAACGCCCCGATATGCGCGGGCCACGAGATGTGGCTGCCCGAAGCGGTTTTGCATCCCCGTTCCAGCACACCGTGGTGTCGGGGGCCGAGCTTGTAAGCGTGGTTGCTCTGGTTGGTGCCCGAACCAGCGTTCATGAACGAGAACATGCCGCCTATCAACAGCGTGGACTTGTGGTGCGTCACCGTATAGGGACCGGCCAGGATGGCGCATGCCTCACCCTGCTCCGCCTGGCAGTTGCAACCGAAATAGGAGTCTGTGGCAGAAAATCCGTGCCCGATGGAGGAAGCTTGTCCTACATGGCAACGGGTGAGCGTCGCGCCGTCGGCGACATGGCTGCCGGTTTGCAGGATGAAATCACGGGCGATGACCAAGTCGCCCACGAAGGTAGGGGCGTCCGGATGGCTGCATATCGTGCCGTTTTCCAACCGGACGGCACCTTCCAGATGGCTGCAAGGCCCGATTTTCACGTTGCGGATCAGGCCGCAGCGGAGTATCCGTGTGCCTTCGCCTATCTTGCCGCGGTTGCCGGTTTGCCGTGCGGCGTAGTCCGAAACCAACCGGCGGAGGTTTTGCGTCAACAAGGCATCGTGGCGGTACATGGCCTGCATGTACGCTTCCTGTGCCGACAGGCGGTCGTGAATGAGGATGTCCCGTCCTCCGCTTTCGCTCATGACATGGAGTTCCGTACCGTTCCCGAAAGAAGAGGGGCCGGTCATGGCAATGGTGTCCGTATGGAGGATGATGCAGCCTGGGGCGATGTCGTAATGGGCGATATACCCATGGACGTGGGCTATCAGACAGTCGTCGCCCACGGTGGTACAGTGCAGCGTGGCATGGCGGATACCCGTATGGAACGTGATTCCGCCCGGCAGCGTGACGGTCTTTTGGAAATTCCCGATACGGTTGGAGCCGGAAAAATGCACGTACGCCAGATGGCGAAGGTCGATATCCGCATGGACTTCAATTAGTTGCCAGTTCTCGGCCGTGCAGCCTTGCTGTTCCACTTTTCGGATTTCAGAGGGAAGAAGTTGCCGGTATGCTCTGTCGGTATGCGTCTGTAGTTCCATGTCTTTTTCTATGCTGGTTTGTTCAAGTTCCTGTTTGGAGGTATAAAGAAACGTTTTTTTTTTGAAAGTCAGTGAGGTTTGCCTTATTTTTTTTGCAAGATACTCCGGACGGGGAGGGCTGCGAAGTGCATACCGTGGGTGGGCGTGCCGGACTTTGGAAGCAGGGCTTTGTCAAATGAAATCATGTCTCGAGGAGTGGTCGGATTTACCTTGCGGCAAATGATTTTTTGTTCTGCGCCAAACGAAAAATCGTTCGCAGGAGATTGGAAAATCGTTTGCAGGAGATTTTTTTTTTCGTTTTCTAGAGATTTGTATTTTATTGTGGGTGAGGTGGTTATGTAATGTGCGGAGAAAGCGGGGATGCGAGACTGTAATGTCCTGTTTTTTTAAGGCTTCACCGTAGGGCATAAAAAAGGGTCAGCGCTCTGACCCAACCTTTGTTAAC
>ENA-UOIZ01002244-UOIZ01002244.1-human-gut-metagenome-genome-assembly--contig:-P88-NODE-2244-length-13827-cov-8.318109_pt1 | contig 13827 bp, 9 predicted proteins | sample MGYA00242336_ERZ723883 | MGnify/ENA metagenome assembly ERZ723883 | reverse complement strand
GCTCCCGTAAAGATCAGACCATTATCACCAGCCCATGTCTGAAGTTCAGCCAGTATGGCTACAGCCTGTTGGCTGAGTGGCACAAGATGTGGTGTTCGCATCTTGGAGCCCCGGTATGAAAATTTTACGCCTGGCAGAGGTTCGCGTTCGGCTGGAATAGTCCACATGGCATTGTCAATATCAATTTCAGACCAGCGGGCATATCTGAGTTCACTGGAACGAATAAAAACCAGTAAATTCAGCATAACTGCCAGTCGGGTGACAGGCTGGCCTTTATAACCGTCAATACGCGACAGAAGTTCAGGCAGGCGTGAAAGATCCAGAGCAGGGCGATGCTGGCGTTTTACCGTGGTCAATGCACCAGCCATATCCAGAGCCGGGTTATATCTGATGATGCCAGACTGTACGGCATAACGCATTACAGCAGATATTCTTTGCTGCAGACGACTGGCGATTTCATAAATCTGTTTATCTTCTGCAGCACGAACAGGGATAAGCAGGTCCGGGGTATTGAGTGTGGTGATATCCCTGTTGCCGATAAAGGGGAAAACGTGTGTCTCGAGGCTTTTGAGTACTTTATCGCTGTGTGATTGCGCCCATTGTTTATTACTGGCATGCCAGCGTCGTGCAATATGTTCAAAAGAGAGCTGTAAATCAGGGACTACTTTTTTAGCTCTTTTCTGTTCGCAAGGGTCAATCCCCTCCAAAATCAGTTTTCGGGCCTCATCCCGTTTTGTACGAGCTTCGGAGAGAGAAACTTCCGGATACACACCAAGTGCCAGGGTTTTCTCCTTACCCAGAATACGATAACGGAGACGCCAGTAACGGGAACCATTAGGATGAACCAGCAGAAACATGCCAGCCCCGTCAGTGAGTTTATAAGCCTTGTCAGTGGGCTTTGCAGCCCGGATTTTTGCGTCAGTCAGTGCCATAGTACAGCCTTCTGAATGCGTTAAAGAGGGTACAAATTCTGTCGAACTGGGGTATACCCGCAATTATACCCACACAATGGGGTTGATGTGGGGGGAATCTGGTTGAGTTCGGTAGAATTGATTTGTAGGCAGAACGCTTAAATTGTGGCGTTCTGAAACGAAAAACGGACCTCCGTGGAGGTCCGTTGATATGAATTTGGTGCCCGGACTCGGAATCGAACCAAGGACACGGGGATTTTCAATCCCCTGCTCTACCGACTGAGCTATCCGGGCAACGGGGCGCATTAAACCTGATTCGCCTCGTCTCGTCAATCAAATTTCTTCAATTTACTGCAGACTGCACAATCTATCATCACTTTGCCGATATTGCACGCATTGTCAGGCAAACCAGGCGGTCCAGGCGGCGGAAAGCGGCATTGCCAGAAGGAGTGCTGGAAGCATGTTGACCACCGGGAACATTTTAATGCCACAGATGCGTAATCCGGTTGCCAGCAGCAATAAACCGCCTACGGCGCTGAAGTCTGCCATCATCGACGGTGTGGTCAGCGGTAATATCAGCGCGGCAGCCCACGCCAGCGTTAACTGGATGATCAGTAATGGGATACTAATCACCGATACCGCAATACCCAGCGAGCAGGCGAAGATCATCGCCGTAAAGAAATCAAGAAATGACTTGGCGATTAAAATACTCGGATCGCCGGTCATCCCTTCGTTCATCGCCCCGAAGATCCCGGTGCCGCTGGCGCAAAACAGGACAATAATCGCGACATAATTCTGAATAAAAGATTCATGCGCTGGCTTCTTACGTGAGTGACGAAACAGATTTTGTGCTTTGGTGACCGCGGTATTGACGCCTTTTTCCAGCAGACAAATTTCGCCGATTAATGCACCGAGTAAGGTTGCTAAAACCATCGCCGGAAGGTTGGCGCATTTCACCACCAGTAAAATACCAATCCCCAGCGATGCCAGACCAAAAATTGATGTCATGGAGACGCGGATACGTTCCGGTAAGCGTTGGCTGAGCAGTGCGCCGAGAACGCCACCCAGTAAGACTGCACTAGCGTTGATAAAAGGGCCGATGACCACAAGAGTTCCTGTTAGCTGTATTGTTTGATTTTCTTATTATGACCGTTTGGTGCCGTCGATGGCTTGTTTGTTCGCAAAGTCCTGGCTTGCACGCTTTAGCGAAAGGTGCCATGATTGCGCGAATTTTCTCCTCTCTGTACGGAGTTTGCCCGATGCACGCCATCTCCTTACATTCTCTCGCTTATCGCCGTTTCGCGCGAAACGTTTCCCTTTCTATGTTACTGCTCATGCGGTGAAGTTAACGCACGCTCACTGCAGGACAACAGTAAAATCAGAGCGTTTCTGCTTTTACTGATGTCTGGCGGTCGGAGCTGGTGACCAGTTTGACCCATATCTCATGGGGCAGGGTTTTCCACCTTGTCCGGTATTCTTACTTCCCCGAAACGGGTTTGCGCTTATGAAATCAATGAATATTGCCGCCAGTAGTGAACTGGTATCCCGACTTTCTTCTCATCGTCGCGTGGTGGCGTTGGGAGATACTGATTTTACGGACGTCGCGGCAGTCGTCATTACCGCTGCGGATAGTCGCAGTGGCATTCTTGCGTTGCTTAAGCGCACCGGTTTTCATCTACCGGTGTTTTTGTATTCCGAACATGCTGTTGAATTACCTGCGGGCGTTACGGCGGTAATCAACGGCAACGAGCAGCAGTGGCTGGAGCTGGAATCCGCAGCCTGTCAGTATGAAGAGAATTTGCTGCCACCGTTTTATGACACGCTGACGCAGTACGTTGAGATGGGTAATAGCACCTTTGCTTGCCCTGGACATCAACATGGTGCGTTCTTTAAAAAGCATCCTGCCGGACGCCATTTTTACGATTTCTTTGGCGAGAACATCTTTCGCGCCGATATGTGTAACGCTGACGTAAAATTGGGCGATCTGCTGATTCATGAAGGATCGGCGAAAGATGCGCAGAAATTCGCAGCCAAAGTCTTTCATGCCGATAAAACCTATTTTGTGCTGAACGGCACATCGGCAGCGAATAAAGTGGTGACGAATGCGCTGTTAACGCGTGGCGATCTGGTGCTCTTCGACCGTAACAACCATAAGTCGAATCATCACGGCGCGCTGATTCAGGCGGGGGCGACGCCGGTCTATCTGGAAGCTTCACGCAACCCGTTTGGTTTCATTGGCGGTATTGATGCGCACTGTTTTAATGAAGAGTATCTGCGCCAGCAAATTCGCGACGTTGCGCCAGAAAAAGCCGACCTGCCGCGCCCGTATCGCCTGGCGATTATTCAGCTGGGAACCTATGACGGCACTGTCTATAACGCCCGTCAGGTGATCGATACCGTTGGGCATCTGTGTGATTACATTCTGTTTGATTCCGCGTGGGTCGGTTACGAACAGTTTATCCCGATGATGGCGGATAGCTCGCCGCTGCTGTTAGAACTTAACGAAAACGATCCGGGGATCTTTGTGACTCAGTCGGTGCACAAACAGCAGGCGGGATTCTCACAGACGTCGCAGATCCATAAAAAAGATAACCATATCCGCGGACAGGCGCGTTTTTGCCCGCATAAGCGGTTGAATAATGCCTTTATGCTCCATGCTTCTACCAGCCCGTTCTATCCGCTGTTCGCCGCGCTGGACGTTAACGCCAAAATTCATGAAGGGGAGAGTGGGCGTCGGCTGTGGGCGGAGTGCGTTGCGTTGGGGATTGAAGCCCGGAAGGCGATTCTTGCGCGCTGTAAGCTGTTCCGCCCGTTTATCCCGCCCGTTGTTGATGGCAAATTGTGGCAGGATTATCCGACGTCAGTGTTAGCCAGCGACCGCCGTTTTTTCAGTTTTGAGCCGGGGGCGAAGTGGCACGGCTTTGAAGGATATGCCGCGGATCAGTATTTTGTTGATCCGTGCAAGCTGTTACTCACCACGCCGGGTATCGATGCCGAAACCGGCGAATATAGCGATTTTGGCGTTCCAGCGACGATTCTGGCGCACTACCTGCGTGAGAACGGCATTGTGCCGGAGAAGTGCGATCTCAACTCCATTCTGTTCTTATTAACTCCGGCGGAAAGCCACGAGAAGCTGGCACAACTGGTGGCGATGCTGGCGCAGTTTGAACAGCATATTGAGGATGACTCGCCGCTGGCTGAGGTGTTGCCGAGCGTTTATAACAAATATCCGGTGCGCTATCGCGACTACACCCTGCGTCAGTTGTGTCAGGAGATGCACGATCTGTATGTCAGTTTCGACGTCAAAGACCTACAAAAAGCGATGTTCCGCCAGCAGAGTTTCCCGTCAGTGGTGATGAACCCCCAGGATGCGCATAGCGCTTATATTCGCGGTGACGTGGAGTTGGTGCGGATTCGTGATGCCGAAGGGCGAATTGCGGCAGAAGGGGCGTTGCCTTATCCACCTGGCGTGCTTTGCGTGGTACCCGGGGAAGTCTGGGGTGGGGCGGTTCAACGTTATTTCCTTGCACTGGAAGAAGGGGTGAATTTGTTGCCGGGATTTTCGCCGGAGCTGCAAGGTGTTTATAGCGAAACCGATGCGGATGGCGTGAAACGGTTGTACGGTTATGTGTTGAAGTAAGAATAAAAAAAACGGGTCACCTTCTGGCGACCCGTTTTTCTTTGCGTAATTAGTGGCTAACCGTCTGTGTACCTGTCGGGACACGAACGTGTTTATATTTGAACATCGCCATGAACGCGAAGGCCAGAACCACGGAGTAACCTGCGAAAATCAGCCATACGGTCTGCCAGTCGGTAATGCCGTTTTGGGTGTACATCTCAACCACTTTACCGCTCACGATGCCGCCGAGGATACAGCCGAAGCCGTTGGTCATCATCAGGAACATCCCCTGCGCGCTGGCGCGAATTGCCGGACTAACTTCTTTTTCGACAAACACCGAACCAGAGATGTTGAAGAAGTCGAATGCGCAACCGTAAACGATCATCGACAGTACCAGCAGTACAGTACCGAACGGAGTCGGGTCGCCGTAAGCAAACAGCGCAAAACGCAGGATCCACGCCACAATACTGATCATCATTACGTTCTTAATACCGTAGCGGCTTAAGAAGAACGGGATGGTCAGAATGAACAGGGTTTCAGAGATCTGCGAAATCGACATGATGATTGACGCATGCTGCACAATAAAGCTGCTGGCAAACATCGGATCTTTGTCGAAGCTGTGCAGGAAGGTATTACCGAACATGTTGGTAATCTGCAGTTCCGCGCCCAGCAGCATTGAGAAGATAAAGAAGATTGCCATACGCTTGTTTTTAAACAGCGCGAATGCATCGAGGCCCAGCAGGGTTGTCCAGCTCTGATTCGCTTGCTGTTTAGCAACCGGAATATGCGGCAGAGTCAGGGTAAACAGAACCAGAATGGCGGAAAGTGCTGCGCCAATATACAGCTGCATGTGGCTTAATTCGAAGCCAGACAGGCTCACCACCCACATTGCCATGATAAAGCCGATGGTGCCCCAGATACGGATTGGCGGGAAGTCAGTAACGATATCCATCCCGGCATTTTGCAGGCGATAGTAAGAGATGGTGTTGATTAACCCAAGCGTTGGCATATAAGCAAACGAGTTAATCAATATCACAAGGAACATCGCTTCCGGTGTCGTGACCTGTGCCGCCATGAACAGCGTGATAGCGCCAATGGTGTGGCAAATGGCATATACCCATTTCGCACTTAACCATTTGTCGGCCACAATCCCCAGCAGCGCAGGCATAAAGACCGCTGCGATACCCAGTGAGCTATAAACTGCGCCAATAGAAGCACCGTCAAACTTCAGGGTAACAAACATATAGGAGCCGAGGGTCGTCAGCCAACTTCCCCACAGACAGAACTGCAGAAAAGAGAGGATTTTCAGCTGCAGCTTAAGATTCATGTTAATTTCCTCACATCGTGATGCGGATGAGTGTTTGAAAAAGCACATTTGACCGTGCGAGATGATGGGATTCTATCAACTTCGCGGACTGGTTTTTTGTTACCTGTGGCAAATAATTGCAAACATTCCCAATTTGCAAAACGAAATTGTGATGTGGATAACATTTTTGCCCCTGAGCATCGTCAGGGGCGGTTAATGGAATTATCGGCGGCGGTAGGATTTTTGCGCGGTATTCACTTTATAAAGATAACGGCGAGATTCCGCAGAGGGATGGCGGGTCGTCAGCGTCTGATAAACATCGCCCGGCGTCATGGTGTTAATAATATTGGCAGCCTGAATCTTATCATTCGAAAAGACTCGCAGCACGCTGCCTGCGCCGCCGTTATAGGCGGTGATGACGGCATAACGCCGCGATGTTGGGTTATCAATTCCGCCGAGATAAACATTGTTCAGCATCGCCAGATACGCGGTGCCGGTATCAATATTGCTGGCAGGATCAAACAAGAAACTGCGGCTCGGCGTGCCGGATTTCCCCTGCGAGCGGAACACATCTTTCCCGGCAGTATGTTGTACCACCTGCATTAATCCCAGCGCATCGGAACGGCTGACCGCATACGGGTTAAAGGAAGATTCGGTCTGCATAATTGCCAGAATCAGCGACTCATCAACGCCATATTTCCGTGACGCCTGGCGGACCATGCCGAGATATTTGTGCGCACGTTTATCAAGGTGGTTCGGCACCATGTTAATGGTGACGCTGTAGATGATACGCAGCCCGTTGCTGCGGCTCTTCAGACGGTTTTTCAGCAGATAATCCGCGAAGTTGCTTGCGCGACCTTCCCAGCGAATCGGCTGCCCGGTGTTGTCCACCACCTGACCGTAAAGGAAAGGTTCTTTCGAAATCGTAATATCATCAACGTCGGAATAGAGATCGACCGAACTCGGATCGTCACCCATCAATAACGTTTTGATAATTGCCCGGCGCAAATGCGCGGCAGGTTCTGTCCCGGCGATGGTTTCGATAGTAATCGTACCGTCATCGAAGTTGATGTGGCTGCGGGTCTGATATTGATCGGTGTATTTCACGTAGTCCTTAGGACCAGCGATCACCACCTCTTTGAAGCCCCAGATGTTCTCAATATTGTGGGCAAATTGCCCCATCAGAATATCAAAACCGTTGGTATCTTTGACCCAGGCTTCGTTATAGGTATCGCCTTTTTTGGTCGTCGAACAGGAGATGAGCAACGGCGCAATCAAAGCCAGCGCGAGATATTTTTTCATCATTCCGGGTGCGTGTTGTGTTTGTTTTTATGCAAGTTGCCGGAGGCGTGCTCCGGCACTGTTTTTATTTTTTATCTTCCGGCGTATAGCCCTCGATATGCACCTCTTTACCCTCGAACAGGAAGTTGACCATCTCCTGCTCAAGCAGCTTGCGGTGCTCGGCATTCATCATGTTGAGTTTCTTTTCATTAATCAGCATGGTTTGCTTGTGCTGCCACTGCGCCCAGGCTTCTTTGGAGATCTCGTTATAGATGCGTTTTCCCAGCTCGCCGGGGTACAGCTGAAAATCCTGACCTTCTGCTTCACGTTGCAGGAAAGTACAAAAAATCGTTCTGCTCATAAATCATCCTCTTTATCGACTCACGCGCTAAACCGGCGCGCCAGTGCGTAACTGCTGTAACAAACGCTCCACGGGAGCCGCCAGGCCAACTGACGGCGGTTGCGCTAAGTTATACCAGAGCGCATTGCCTTCATCCATGCAGCCGGTGAATGACGACACGGGAAGCCACATAGGCACAATATCTAAGTGGAAATGGCTGAAGGTATGCCGAAACGCGGTCAGTTGCGTCAGGTTATCGGCAGCAATCTGCCGTTGCGCCAGCCACTGCCGCAAACTTTCTTCATCGGCAAACTGCGGGAAACAGTATAAACCGCCCCACAATCCGCTCGGCGGACGCTGCGCCAGCAATACTTCATCTTCGTGCTGTAATAGCAAAAAGTAGCCGGTGCGCTCCGGCAGCGTCTGTTTCGGTTTTTTGCCCGGATAAAGCGCCCAGCTATTGTTGGCGGCGGCAATACATCCGTTTTGTAGCGGACAGAGCGAACATTTCGGTTTCGAGCGCGTACAAATCATCGCACCCAAATCCATCATCGCCTGATTAAACCGTTCCACGCCAACCGCGGGCGTCACCTGCTCGCTCAAACTCCATAATTTATTCTCGACCTCTTTTTTCCCAGGCCAGCCGCTTACAGCATAGCAGCGCGCCAGCACGCGTTTGACGTTACCGTCGAGAATCGGAAAGTGCTTACCCAGAGAAAGCGAGAGAATCGCGCCTGCGGTGGAACGCCCGACGCCCGGCAGTGCTGCAACTTCCTCAAAGGTTTCCGGGAATTTACCGCCGTGTAAGGTCGCCACTTGTTGTGCCGCTTTATGCAGATTGCGCGCTCGGGCGTAATAGCCAAGCCCGGTCCACAAGTGGAGAACTTCGTCGAGCGGCGCATTGGCGAGATCGGTCACCGTTGGGAAGCGCACCATAAAGCGTTCAAAATAGGGGATAACGGTCGCAACCTGAGTTTGTTGCAACATCACTTCTGAGAGCCATACTTTGTAGGGCGTCTTGTCAATTTGCCAGGGCAGCGTTTTCCGCCCGTATTTATCGTACCAGTCCAGAACCTGGGCTGAAAATTGCGACGCTTGCATGGTCACCGAATTCACTGTTGTTGGGGGCAAGATTGCAGCACAGCGACGGCAGGGTGTAAACCGGAACTTTCCGCAGCCACGGCCTTATCATGCTTGCATCCGGCAACTAACTTTGGATAATGCCCGTTTTCAGAACACTTTCACAAGCGACTAAACCTTTATGAAAAACGACGTCATTTCACCGGAATTTGATGAAAACGGCCGCCCACTGCGCCGTATCCGTAGTTTTGTGCGCCGCCAGGGGCGACTGACCAAAGGCCAGGAACATGCGCTGGAAAACTACTGGCCGGTGATGGGCGTTGAGTTCAGCGAAGATATGCTGGATTTCCCTGCGCTTTTTGGCCGTGAAGCGCCGGTGACGCTTGAGATTGGTTTTGGCATGGGCGCGTCGTTGGTGGCAATGGCTAAAGATCGCCCCGAGCAGGACTTCCTCGGCATTGAAGTGCATTCACCGGGCGTTGGTGCGTGCCTGTCTTCTGCGCATGAAGAGGGCTTAAGCAACCTGCGCGTGATGTGTCACGATGCGGTTGAAGTGCTGCATAAAATGATTCCTGACAATTCATTGCGCATGGTGCAGCTCTTTTTCCCTGACCCGTGGCACAAAGCGCGCCATAATAAACGCCGTATCGTTCAGGTGCCGTTTGCCGAACTGGTAAAAAGCAAACTGCAGCTGGGGGGCGTATTCCATATGGCGACCGACTGGGAACCTTATGCGGAACATATGCTTGAAGTGATGTCTTCTATTGACGGTTATAAAAACCTGTCAGAGAGCAATGATTACGTACCGCGTCCGGCATCACGTCCGGTGACGAAATTTGAACAACGTGGTCATCGTCTTGGTCACGGAGTATGGGACTTAATGTTCGAGAGGGTGAAATAATGGCAAAGAACCGTAGCCGTCGTCTGCGTAAAAAAATGCACATCGACGAATTCCAGGAATTAGGATTTTCGGTGGCATGGCGATTCCCGGAAGGTACATCGGAAGAACAGATTGATAAAACCGTTGATGATTTTATTAACGAGGTTATCGAACCGAACAAACTGGCCTTTGACGGCAGCGGTTATCTGGCCTGGGAAGGTCTGATCTGCATGCAGGAAATCGGCAAATGCACCGAAGAACATCAGGCGATTGTGCGTAAGTGGCTGGAAGAGCGCAAACTGGATGAGGTACGCACCAGCGAACTTTTCGACGTTTGGTGGGACTAAGAAAGCATACGGGCGATGACAAATGCAAAACTGCCTGATGCGCTACGCTTATCAGGCCTACAAAGATGCACGATCGAGTAGGCCGGATAAGGCGTTTACGCCGCATCCGGCATGGAAAACGCGCACTTTGTTATCAATCTGGGGCCAGCAAATGCTGGCCTGATTTGTTCTTGAGGGAAGACTATGATGCGCAAAATGCTGCTGGCGGCAGCACTTTCAGTGACGGCAATGACCGCTCACGCCGACTACCAGTGCAGCGTCACGCCGCGTGACGATGTGATTGTCAGCCCGCAAACCGTGCAGGTGAAGGGCGAAAACGGCAATCTGGTGATCACGCCAGACGGCAACGTGATGTATAACGGTAAGCAATATTCCCTGAATGCCGCCCAGCGCGAGCAGGCGAAGGATTATCAGGCTGAACTACGCAGCACGCTGCCGTGGATTGATGAAGGCGCGAAAAGCCGCGTCGAGAAAGCCCGTATTGCTCTGGATAAAATTATCGTTCAGGAGATGGGCGAAAGCAGCAAAATGCGCAGCCGTCTGACCAAACTTGATGCGCAGCTGAAAGAGCAGATGAACCGCATTATTGAAACGCGCAGCGATGGCCTGACGTTTCACTATAAAGCCATTGATCAGGTTCGCGCCGAAGGCCAGCAATTAGTGAATCAGGCAATGGGTGGAATTTTACAGGACAGCATTAATGAAATGGGCGCGAAAGCGGTGCTGAAAAGCGGCGGTAACCCATTACAGAATGTGCTGGGAAGCCTGGGGGGGCTGCAATCCTCAATCCAAACCGAGTGGAAAAAGCAGGAAAAAGATTTCCAGCAGTTTGGCAAAGATGTTTGTAGCCGCGTTGTGACTCTGGAAGATAGCCGCAAAGCCCTGGTCGGGAATTTAAAATAATCCTCTATTTTAAGACGGCATAATACTTTTTTATGCCGTTTAATTCTTCGTTTTGTTACCTGCCTCTAACTTTGTAGATCTCCAAAATATATTCACGTTGTAAATTGTTTAACGTCAAATTTCCCATGCAAAGCTAAGGGATAATGCGTAGCGTTCACGTAACTGGAGGAATGAAATGGAGTTTTTCAAAAAGACGGCACTTGCCGCACTGGTTATGGGTTTTAGTGGTGCAGCATTGGCATTACCCAATATCACCATTTTAGCAACCGGCGGGACCATTGCCGGTGGTGGTGACTCCGCAACCAAATCTAACTACACAGCGGGTAAAGTTGGCGTAGAAAATCTGGTTAATGCGGTGCCGCAACTAAAAGACATTGCGAACGTTAAAGGCGAGCAGGTAGTGAATATCGGCTCCCAGGACATGAACGATAATGTCTGGCTGACACTGGCGAAAAAAATTAACACCGACTGCGATAAGACCGACGGCTTCGTCATTACCCACGGTACCGACACGATGGAAGAAACTGCTTACTTCCTCGACCTGACGGTGAAATGCGACAAACCGGTGGTGATGGTCGGCGCAATGCGTCCGTCCACGTCTATGAGCGCAGACGGTCCATTCAACCTGTATAACGCGGTAGTGACCGCAGCTGATAAAGCCTCCGCCAACCGTGGCGTGCTGGTAGTGATGAATGACACCGTGCTTGATGGCCGTGACGTCACCAAAACCAACACCACCGACGTAGCGACCTTCAAGTCTGTTAACTACGGTCCTCTGGGTTACATTCACAACGGTAAGATTGACTACCAGCGTACCCCGGCACGTAAGCATACCAGCGACACGCCATTCGATGTCTCTAAGCTGAATGAACTGCCGAAAGTCGGCATTGTTTATAACTACGCTAACGCATCCGATCTTCCGGCTAAAGCACTGGTAGATGCGGGCTATGATGGCATCGTTAGCGCTGGTGTGGGTAACGGCAACCTGTATAAATCTGTGTTCGACACGCTGGCGACCGCCGCGAAAACCGGTACTGCAGTCGTGCGTTCTTCCCGCGTACCGACGGGCGCTACCACTCAGGATGCCGAAGTGGATGATGCGAAATACGGCTTCGTCGCCTCTGGCACGTTGAACCCGCAAAAAGCGCGCGTTCTGCTGCAACTGGCTCTGACGCAAACTAAAGATCCGCAGCAGATCCAGCAGATCTTCAATCAGTACTAATCGCCTCGCCCCGGTATCGTGCCGGGGCTTTTTCACTTCAGACTCACGTCCATTGCCAATTTTAATTACCCTAATGATAATCACCGGAATAAATTATTCCGCGTGAGGTTTTTCGGGTGAAAAAGCAATGGATTGTTGGCACGGCACTGCTTATGTTGATGACTGGTAATGCCTGGGCAGATGGCGAACCGCCAACTGAAAATATCTTAAAAGATCAATTCAAAAAGCAGTATCACGGCATTCTCAAGCTTGATGCTATCACCTTAAAAAATCTTGATGCTAAGGGTAATCAGGCCACCTGGTCAGCGGAAGGCGATGTCTCTTCCAGTGACGATCTCTATACCTGGGTCGGTCAGTTGGCAGATTACGAACTGCTCGAACAGACCTGGACGAAAGATAAACCGGTAAAATTCTCGGCGATGTTAACCAGTAAAGGAACGCCCGCGTCTGGCTGGTCGGTGAACTTTTACTCTTTTCAGGCGGCAGCCAGCGATCGTGGGCGGGTGGTCGACGATATCAAAACGAATAATAAATATCTGATCGTGAATAGCGAAGATTTCAATTATCGCTTTAGTCAGCTTGAGTCTGCGTTGAATAACCAGAATAACTCGATTCCTGCACTGAAAAAGGATGTAAAAGCGCTTGATAAGCAAATGGTGGCGGCGCAGAAAGCAGCGGATGCATATTGGGGAAAAGATGCAAACGGTAAGCAAATGACCCGCGAAGACGCCTTTAAAAAAATTCACCAACAGCGTGATGATTTTAATAAACAGAACGATAGCGAGGCGTTCGCGGTTAAATATGACAAAGAGGTTTATCAACCGGCGATTGCGGCATGTCATAAACAGAGTGAAGAGTGTTATGAAGTGCCGATTCAGCAGAAACGAGATTTCGATATCAACGAACAACGGCGACAGACTTTTCTGCAATCACAAAAACTTAGCCGTAAATTGCAGGATGACTGGGTAACGCTCGAAAAAGGGCAATATCCGTTAACGATGAAAGTTTCAGAAATAAACAGTAAAAAAGTCGCGATTTTGATGAAAATTGACGATATCAACCAAGCTAATGAACGCTGGAAAAAAGATACCGAACAACTGCGGCGCAATGGGGTGATTAAGTAAGTTTGATATAGTGCACGATTTGTAGCAGGATGCGGCGTTGACCCCGCATCCGGCAATCAACGTCTGATGCGACGCTTGCGCGTCTTATCAGACCTACAACCGCTGCCACATGTCGGCTGGATAAGGCGTTCACGCCGCATCCGGCAATACAAGTTTACTCAGCCAGAAAAAGCTCCAGCAGCGAATTTAAAAACAGCTTCCCATGTTCCGTTATCTGCCAGTAATCCGCACATTCGGTGAGATAACCCTGGGCAATCGCCTCGTCTAACTGTGGGCGAATCACATCTTCGCAAAGCCCGGTATACGCAATAAACTCCACGCGCGGCGCGGCCTCCAGCAGACGGAAGCGATTCATAAAGAACTCAAACGGCTTATCTGTGGCTTCGACATCACGCTGGCTTTCCAGATACCTTCCTTGCATAAAACCACGCGGATGACGCGTTTTGGTGGTACGCAGAATGCGCCCATCCGGGAAGGTCACTTTGCCGTGTGCGCCGCAGCCAATACCGATGTAGTCACCAAAGCGCCAGTAGTTGAGATTGTGCTGGCACTGATAACCGGGTTTGGCGTAAGCGGAAGTTTCATATTGCTGATAACCCGCTGCGGTTAATAACTGATGCCCCTGTTCGAATATATCCCACAACGCGTCATCGTCCGGCAGCACCGGTGGTCGCGAACCAAACAGCGTATTGGGTTCGATGGTCAGTTGATACCAGGAAAGATGCGGCGGATTCAGTTCAATGGCCTGGCGTAGATCGCCAAGCGCCTCTTCCAGTGATTGATCCGGCAGCCCATGCATCAAATCAAGGTTAAA
>ENA-UOIZ01002243-UOIZ01002243.1-human-gut-metagenome-genome-assembly--contig:-P88-NODE-2243-length-13830-cov-6.563702_pt1 | contig 13830 bp, 12 predicted proteins | sample MGYA00242336_ERZ723883 | MGnify/ENA metagenome assembly ERZ723883 | reverse complement strand
GATATTTGGAGAACCGCCCTCCTTTTTCCCCATATCTTTTCAAAGAGAGACCTCAGGTAGTGCGGACGAGAATCGCCCGCGGCAAAACACCTCTTCCGCGTTACTCAGCCATTCTCCACGACATTTCATCGCGGACAAGCCGTGCAGTCGGGTTATCGTCCAAGCCGTCCAGCACCGACAGCACCCGTTCGCGGCACTGTCCCGCAACCGAAGCAAGTGCGGCAGTCGCACCTTGCGCGACAATTCTGTTATCGGGAAACCGCTTCACTGCATCCGCCGCACCCTCAGCAACCGCCTCGACAGACACATGCGCAGAGCGCGATGCCGAGAGCAGTGCTGCGTATGCAAGCAGAGCATTGTCCGACGCGCACCATGCGGCGAGCAGGGCGTCGATGTCGTCAATCTGCGAAAGCAAAGCATGTGCCGCCTGCTCGGCGACTTCCGAATTGATTATGCCGGCAGCCCAGAACGGAAAATCGGCAACCGTCGTGCGGTGCGGTTCGGCGATCCACAGCGCGATGATGCGCAGTTCGCGAACCTGCTGGCGATAGAGAAACCGTGCGAAATCGTCGTTTCGACCCGTTGCGCGGGCAGTTTCGCGCAACGAATGGATAGCGACGCCGTAGTTAAGCCCGTAATCCGCTCCGTAATAGCGCAGCGTGTCGAGTACCGCACCGTTCATCTGCTTGCGCACAGCGCCCAGCAGAGCGACCATTCCAGAGGTATGATCCATAACTATTTGGTCGGTGCGGCAAGGTAAATGCGCTGTCCGTACTGGTAGATCGGCAGCGATATTTCGGCGAGTTCGCGGGTACCGCAGAGCAGAGTGCATTTGGCGACATTGGCAACGACGCACTCGATCTTGTTCTTGTCCTTAGCATCGGCGATCTCCAATCCCTCGACGTTCGGTTCAGCCGACGGTTCGATATGGAGCATCACGACCTCGCCCGACAGATCGGAGAGCGGCAATACGCCCGCGCCGTCGCGATAGCGGCACAGAATATAGTTGTTTTCGCCGCGCGACGGAATGACGAAATAGCGTTCGGTACGCTCCTCGACGACTGTCGAGCCATAAAACATTTCGAGATACTCCTGTTCGAGTCGTGCGATCTCGTCCAGCGCAGCCGACAGTCCGGCACCGAAGACGTTCTCGCCCGATTCGCCCGTAATCAGATCCACACGGTGTTTGCGCAGCGAAAATATCATGTCGGCAGTAGCGGACGCCTGCTCCTCGGGCGACACGGCACGTGCGTTCATGCGGTTCGACGGCAGTGGCGACGTTTCGGCAGCCGTATCGTCAGACTGCGGCACGCACACGCGCGCCGGTGCAGAATCTGCGAGTGCGACGGAAGCCGATAGGATCGATGTTTCGACGCGCGAGGTCAGCGACGCACGCACGCCCAGATATTTCTGCGCATAACGGGCATAGACCCCGGGGGTAAACGCACGTTCCTCGATACGGAGTTCGACGGCGACGATACTTTGCGGAACATTCACGACCGCGGCACCGTCGGCGGCATAATATACACCCGTACGGGCAATGTTCTGAGCCGATGCAGATGCGACACCGCACAGAACCATCGTAAGCAATAGTAGTTTTTTCATAATTTTCAATTTCTTATATCCTTTCTCGTCTCGGAACATTCTCGATTCGTCATGCTGAGCGCAGCGAAACATCTGTTCCGATTTCGTCATGCTGAATAAACGCGAAACATCTTATTTCAGATTCTTCGCTACGCTCAGAATGACGTAAGATTCGCACAGAATGATGTCTGCTCTCGGCTCGGCATAGTCTGCCTGCGCTGCGAGCGTCGGTTCAGAATGAAGAATCCTGCCCTCGGCTTATCGAAAACGTTCGATCGAGTCGATTTGCGAATTTAGCCTTTTTCGCTCTATAATCAAAATTTCAGATAAAAATCCTTCGTCAGCAGACGATATTCGTCGCTGAACGTGCCGCGTTCGTCGGTTTCGATAACCAACTCTTCGTGTTGCACCTCATCGGGTTCGCGGCGGGCAAACTCGATCATCACCCGTTTCACCGCACCGCAAGGGACGGAGCGAACATCGCAGCGGCGCACGGTACGGAGCGATGTTATCGACGCAAATTCGTTCATCTGTTCCGGCGGAAGAATCAATGCCGCACGTCCGTCCGGCGACAGCAATCGGCATATCGCCGCATCGAGTTCGCGGAACGGCAGCGAAGCGGTATGGCGCGCCGTCGTGCGACATTTGTCGGGCGGCAGCAGCGAATCGACGAAATAGGGAGGATTGGAGATTACGACATCGAACGCGGAGTCTGCCGCAAACGCCTGAATCGGTGAAGCAAACGCATGGAGCCGGTCGCTCCACGGAGAAGCCGCGAAGTTTGCCGCCGCTCTCGCAGCCGATGTATCATCCACATCGACGCCGGCGATATATTCGGCAGCAGACCGCTGCGCCGCCATAAGTGCGATAACGCCCGTGCCGGTGCCTATATCGAGTATGCGCCGTTCGTCGCCGCGGAATGCGACCCATGCACCGAGCAGAACGCCGTCCGTGCCGACCTTCATCGCCACGTCGGACTGCTCGACAGAGAACTGTTTGAAGCGGAATCGGGAAGACATTTTTTCGGCAGATTTCTTTACTTTAAGGTCGTTAGGGTCGGCGGTGCAACATATCAGTTATTACCTTTCAGGAAGCCGTCGATGCCCGCACCGAACAGCGAAAAATCGTAGCGCACCGGATCGGCGGCATCGAAGCGTCGCAGCGACTCGGTAATTTCGACGGTAGCCTTCCAGTCGCTCTGTTTGCGGCGGAGCAGACCGAGTTCGCGACCCATATTGCCCGAATGCACATCGAGCGGCAGATAGAGAGCCGACATCGGAATCCGCGTCCACTCGCCGAAATCGACTCCGCGGTCGTCGCGGCGGACGAACCAGCGGACGTACATGTTCAGACGCTTGCACGCCGCGCCCTTATCGACAGACGAAAGGTGCTTCTCGCAATGCGGATTGTGATCGACGCTGAAAAATTCGCGGCGAACATCCGAGAATGTCTTAGCCATATCGCCGGAACGCTCGTATGCGGACTGGAAAAACTCTCCCACACTGCCCCACTTGCGACAAATTCCGCGCATAGCCATGACGAAATCGGTGAAATCCTGACCGTTGAAGGTGCGGTGGACATATGTTTGCAGACGCAGCAACTCGTCGTCCGACGCGTTGCACACGAAATCGTAAGGTGCATTGTCCATATACTCCATCATGCGTCGTGCGCTGCGGACGATCGCCTTGCGGTTGCCCCACGCGATCGTGGCGGCAAAGAATCCAGCGATCTCCTTGTCGCGCAGATCGGCGAACGAGTGCGGGACGCTTATCGGGTCAGCCTCGATGAATTCGGGACGGTTGTACTTGTCGTGCAGATACTCCAACGTATCGCGCAACTGCTCGTCGGAGAGATCACAATATTTTTCCATCGCTCATTACTATTTTACGGTCGGTCTGTTCTGCCAACCGTTCATCGTGCGTAACTATCACTATCGTTTGCCCGAACCGTTCGCGCACGTCGAACAGCAGGCGGTAGATTTCATCGCGGTTGCGGATATCGAGATTGCCCGTAGGCTCGTCGGCAAGCACCACCAACGGACGGTTCACGAGAGCACGAGCTATAGCGGTACGCTGCAACTCGCCACCAGACATGGCGGAGGGTTTGTGCGACGCACGGGCGGAAAGACCGACCATTTCGAGCAGTTCGGCGGCACGATGCTCAGCCTCCCTGCGCGACACTCCGCCGATAAGAGCAGGCAGCATGACATTCTCGGCAGCCGTAAATTCGGGCAGCAGGTGGTGGAACTGGAACACGAAACCTATATGGCGGTTGCGAAACTGCGACAGCCGTTTGTCGTTCAGTACACCCACATTCGTACCTGCAATCTCCACCGATCCGCCGTCGGCAGGCATCAGTGTACCGAGAATCTGCAAAAGAGTGGTTTTGCCCGCTCCGCTCGCACCGACTATCGATACGGTTTCGCTCCTCGCGATGTCGAGAGAAACGCCTTTTAGGACTTCCAGATCGCCGAAGCGTTTGTGTATGTCGAGAGCCTTTATCATCGGTTTACCGTTTGAAAGTTTCGAACATTTTCAACGTCTGAGCCGCCTCGCGCACGTCATGTACGCGCAGTATCGACGCCCCTTGACGCAAAGCCTCCCAGCCCAGCACCTGAGTGCCGCACAGCGACTCATCCGGCGTTATGCCGAGCAGGCGGTAGATCATCGATTTACGCGACATCCCCGCCAGAACCGGATAACCGAGCGCACATATTTCGTGCAGACCGCCGAGCAGACGATAGTTCTGTTCTACTGTCTTGGCGAATCCGAACCCGGGATCGAGAACGATATTCTCGCGTCGGATACCATGCGAAATCATATAATCGGCACGCGCGGCAAGATAATCACGCACCTCGGCTACGACATCGTCGTAATCGGTCAGCGACTGCATCGTCTGCGGGGTACCGCGCATGTGCATCGCAATATACGGAAGGTCGAGCGACGCCACCGCAGGAATCATTTCGGGATCGAATTCACCGGCAGAAATATCGTTCACTATAAAATCGCCGTACTTGTCAGCCGTCCGCCGCACGATATCCGCACGGAACGTATCGACCGACACGGCGATATGAGGATCGACCTCTCTGACCGCCGACAATCCCGTATCCACTCTGCGCCACTCCTCCTCAGGCGCAATATCCGTCGCCGAAGGTCGCGACGAATAACCGCCGACATCGATTATGGTCGCTCCATCCGCGATCGCACGTTCGACACGCGATACGACCGCACTACGTTCGGGAGTTCGGCTGCCGGCGAAAAAAGAGTCGTCGGTAACATTGACTATCGCCATTATCCGCGGCTTGCGGAAAAATTCATTAACCATTCGCACTATCGTTTCGACGAGCCATCGCCCGCAATCGGCGGTCGAGTTCGGCTACGTCATGTTCCAAATCCTCGCGATCGATATTCACGATCGACAAATCGGCTCTGCCGGACAATTCGTCATCCGACATCTGAGCCGCCATACGCTCCAAAATTCGTTCGCGCACCGCACCGTCACGCTTCATAGCCCGTTCGAGCCTCAACGGATGAGGCGCAAGTACGGCAACACTCGCATCGACACAGGAATCTAATCCGGACTCGAACAGAACAGCCGATTCCAGCACGACGTAATCAGCCTGCTGCCCGGTCGCCCACATTTCGAAGTCGCGCCGGACAGCCGGATGCACTATGGCATTGAGTCGGTCGAGTTCAGTCTTGTCGCCGAACACTTTATCGGCGAGATACGCTCTGTCGAGTACGCCGTCGCGATACGACGATTCGCCGAACGCCGCCTTAACTGCATCGATAATCTCCGGCGAAGAGTTCATCAGCGCCTTGGCACGAGAATCGGAATCGTAGACCGGCGCACCCTTTTCGGCGAGAAGCGCACACACGGTACTCTTTCCGCCGCCGATTCCTCCGCATATACCGACCTTTATCATTTTTCAGGAATTTCCATATCGGGGACATTGCCGACCGAGATTATCTTAATATCGCTGAATCGCACCGAAATAGCATTTTGCAACGACGTAGGACGTATCCGAATCTTCTCCACGAACGACGCTTCGGCACCCAATTCATGAATCGGTTCGGCTTCGCGCACCTTGTCGAATTGCAGTTCCGACAGAGGGACATTGACCTTGCGCGCAGTGAAGAAGTAACCCAACAGATTCGTTCCCACGCCTTCGACTACGCACGGCACGACGATGCGTTCGCCGTCGATATTGATTTTCACGTCGAACTCGGTAGTATACGTATAGTTGAGTTTGGAGATATACCACAGCATGAACGACGCGACGAGCAGCATCACGAATACCGGAGATATGTAGCGTCGCAACTGGGCGAAGAATTTCTTGATCGATACGAATACCTTTTTCATAGATGCAAAGATACGAAAAGTCGAGAGCAGAAGCAAATTTTAATTCGATTATGCCGAGACGGAGTATCCAAGACGAAGCCTAAGCGAGGACAATGCCAAATTTATTTGAGCATTGCTGAGACGGAGTCAAAGATATGAAAAAAGATCCGTAAGACTTTATAAAATCGGGAGCGGCTTCACAACCGCTCCCGATATGCTCGCCGCCTTTACGACAGCGCGATAAGTACGAGTATCTGCGCCGTCAAAATTCGCAGGAACATCGTCAGCGGATAAACCGACGCGTATGCAACCGAGGCGCGATCGTCGGTAGCGACCGTATTGGCATAAGCCAATGCCGGCGGATCGGTCATTCCGCCCGAAAGCAAGCCCATGATCGAGAAATAATCTATATGCAGCAACTTGCGTGCAATGAAACCGACGATAAGCAACGGCAGCATCGTTATGATAACACCGTAAAGTATCCACCAGTAACCGCCGCCGACTATCGAACTTACGAACGACTCGCCCGCACCGAGACCGACGGCAGCGAGGAACAGCGAAATACCGATTTCGCGAATCATCATATTGGCACTATTGGTAGTGAAAGTTACGAGTTTATACTGCGGACCGTAACGCGCCACGAGAATAGCAACGATCAGCGGGCCTCCGGCAAGACCGAGTTTGACAGGCTGCGGAACGCCGGGGAACATAATCGGAATCGAGCCGATCAATACTCCGAGGAAAATTCCGACAAAAATCGGGAACAGATTCGGATGATCGAGACGTTTTACCGAATTACCGAGTATCGCCGCAACCTGATCGAGGTCGTTGTTGCGACCTACCACAACGACCACATCACCCATTTGCAGACGCAGTTCGTAAGAAGCGACGAGTTCGATACCGGCACGGACTACACGGGTGATGGTAACGTTATAACTCTCGCGGATATGCAAATCGCCGATATGCTTGCCGTTGAGTTGCGGTTTGGTAACCAGTATACGGCGTTTTTCAAGGCTCGAAGAGGAGGAATGCCAATGCTTGTCATCGACGGAGACTTTCTCTCCGATAAGCGATTGCACCAGTTCGACATCCTGACTGCTTACGACGATACGCAATATATCGTTTTCGTGAAGAAGAGTTTCGCCGGATGCTATTTTCTGTTTCATATCCTCGCACATCATTCGCGCGACAACGAATTTGCTGCGAGCGATACGCCCTACGTCCGCTACCGTCTTGCCGACTATCGCCTTATTGGTTACGCGCATATCGACACGAACCGTACGCGGAGCATTGCCCTTGTCGGCAACTTCCGCCTCCTTCTCGATCTTTATGCGAAATACGGCTCTGATGATGAGCATCGAAAGAATAATACCGATGACACCCAACGGGTAAGCCACCGCATAAGCGGATGCGAGAGTATTGTCGTTATATCCTGCAATATCGGATATTGTCTGTTGCGCGGCACCGAGACCGGGAGTATTGGTAACGGCACCCGACAAAACTCCGACCATCGTCGTAAGATCCTCGCCCGTAATTACATGTATCGCATAACAAATAAGACATCCTAACAGGATTATGGTCGCAGCGAGCAGATTCAGACGCAGTCCGCCCTCTTTCAGCGAGGAGAAGAAACCCGGTCCGACCTGCAAACCGATGGAATAGACGAAGAGTATCAGACCGAACTCCTTGACGAAATGGCATATTCTGGGATCGATACCCATTCCGAAATGCGACAAAAGAATACCGACGAACAGCACCCAGGTAACACCGAGCGAAATCGAACCGAACTTGATACGGTTCAACAGCAGACCGAGTGCGATGGTCAGAGCGACGATCAGCACCGAATTGGCGATACTGTTCGAGAAAAATAGATCAATAAACCACTGCATATAGAAACATTTATTCAACCCAACGGGGATAGTATTACGGCGACAATGCCGAATTGCGTCGCAAATATATTAAAAATATTTACAAATATGGCAGTCTTTCGGCTATTGTTTGGCAACAAAAAACCTTAAAGCCGTTTAAAGACTTTAAAGTCATCAATGTACAATTATACAGTCCTGTATCAATAGTCCGTCGAAAGCGATTCGTGCCACTCCAATGTTTCGACCGACAGCGTATCGGTACGGTCCGACCACGCCTTGCGGCGAATCAGACGTTCCTTGCGACGATCGAGAGCCTCGTTGATCGGAAATGCCGGTTTTTCGAGCGACTCTTTCACTTCGCGCAGCGATTCCCGTATCCTGCGTTTGAACACATCCTCTTTCGTCGGGCGACGATCATTCTCCCATTTGAATCCCTGCAAATACAGAGGCTGGCTCTCAGGAATCTTGTCCATCGGATAGAATATATACGTCGGATTGCCGCGATAGGTGATACCGACGATACGACGATCTTCGATATACGACGTCATGTCGGCACTCTCGATATATGCCATCATAGTTATTTCGGGCGGGTCATTCTCCTCCATATAATATATGGTCTGAACATTGCCGTTAACGTCGTTACGGTAGATCTGATTGTCGCGGAAATGCGCGCTCATCTCCTTGCCGGCAACCTGATTATAATGTACGGTATCGATCTCGGCGACAGTCAGAGGTTTTCCCTCGAAATCTGCCCGAACGACCTGTTGGTTATGCGTGATCACGTGCATTATCTCGGAGGTAATCTGGTTGTTTTCGTTCCAAAGCACAGGCGATATGTACATGTGTATTACGGAATCGACAGTCGAAAATACCAGCGAATCGCATACCGACTGGAAATCGGAACGGAACATACGTACATTACGATAACCGAGCAACAGACGATAGGTCGAATCCACAGCAACGGTATCGGTTATGACGGAATCGGCTTCCATCTTCGGGAAATATATCGCAAGCAGCGAATCGAGCATACGGTTCGCAGACGAATCCTGCTGCATGAGTTCGGTTGCGAACATAGAATCGATGCCCGCCAGTACGGTCGAGTCCGCGGGAGCGACCCTGATACCTTTCTTTGCCATTTTAGCCAATGACTTGCGCAGTCGTTCGTCCGCCTTCAACTGCGCTTTCGCCCTGCGAGCCGAATCGGCAGCCTCCATACGACGTAATTGTGCGGTGCGCTTCGCCTGACGCCTGTCGGCAATCTCATCGAGTTTCTTGCGCAACGCTTCCGCCTTTATCTTCCGCTGCTCAGCCTTCTCCTTTTTCGCCTGCTCTTTCAGCAATTCGCGGCGTTGGGCTTGCGTCAGAGTATCCATAGGATTGACGACGAGAGAATCGGTTTTCAACGAATCTACGCTCAAAGAATCGGTCGCGGTCGTAGGTATCGAATCTGCAACATGAAGATCCGTAGCGGAGCCGGTTCCGGTATCGCTCGCATGTTCGCCGTTGCGACCTCGGCGGACATCGGCACCGCGTCGTGCAGCATCGGATGCTTTGTTCGCCTTACGATGCAAATCATCGGCAGAACCGTCATTATCCATCACTTCGCCACGTTCAGCAACATTTCCATTTTCAGGACTCGCACTCTCTACCGACCGACTCTCGGCAATAGGAGCATCCGTGTTTTCACTCGATTTTCCACTCTCCTCCGCAGCAGCACTGTCCTCGGCATCTTTCGCTTCGGCTTCCGCCCTTTCGCGTTCCAATCGTTCACGCACCGGATCTTTCGTATAAAGGAACATCGAATCGGAACGCATGAAAACCGAATCGCCCTGACTTAAATCGTAACTTATCACCGACGGATCTTTCGTAAGGAACACATCGCCAGGCTCCTTCCAGTATTCTCCCCAATCGCCGAACGCCATCATCTTCTGCGTCCGATCGTCGAGTTGGATATTGCGTTTCAGTCTCACGTACCCGTCGTTGCGATAGTAATCGAGAGTATCGCTCCACAACTCCTGATCCTCAGTAAGCACATATCCGTTGAGCGTCAGCGAGTAACGTTGGCTGTCGCGATCGAATGAACCACGATCGGCATAAAGATACTCCTTTTCGCCCTCGTTCCATATATTCGTATTCTCGAAGAACTGCGCCCTATTGGTTTCGACATTATAAATGACGGAATCTCCCGTCATTTCATAGGTATCGTTGCGCATCTGTACGTTCTCGACACAGATGATGTCTTTCGGATCGGAGTAGTAGTAACCGCGTTCTGATTCGAGCAGATTGTCTTCATCCACAACCACTCCGCCGCCGTAATACTCGCCGATATTGGTAGCGGTATTGAATTTGAAATTATAGGTATAGAGCATGGCGCCCTGATCGACGACCTTTACGATTTCGGAATACACGCGGGCTTCCTCCTTCTCGCGGTCGTAATCTGCACGGTCGCCGTAAATGTAGGTCGTGCCTTTATTTATAAGCACATTGCCGAAACACTCCAATTTGGAATCGGAGTGCCGCACCGCACTGTCGCACGTGATTACCGCACCGTTATGATGTGCCGCTACATTGCCGACGAGAATCTGCAACGTTACGCCTGATATTTCACGCTGAAAGCCGTCGTCGGACTTCAAATCTATCATCCGTCCGTCCGATGCTCCGTCGGAATGAGCAACTGTACGAGACGGTTGTTGTTGCAAAGCGGGCATACCGCTACCGCCCGCAAAGACGAAACCAGCCAATACGAACAGCAAAACAGCAATTGCAACTACCATTCTTCGCACGATTTACGGAATTTCGAAAATGCTATTTATTAACCCACTTTCTGTTCTCGAACTCACCGTCACGGAATTCCGGTGCGATATATACGTACATCGCATCGATTTTGCGATCGAGCCAATTCTTAAAAGCCTTTTCCTGTTTGTCGGACAACGCCATCTGTTCCAACCGCAGATAGTCTTCGTCGAGCGACGCTGCATGAGCGGGTATTATTTCGACGAGTTTCACGATCTTGCACAAGTCGTTACCCATCAGATCCGACGTTCGGTAGGCAGGCGAGATCTCACCTACTTTCAGACGACGTATGGCATTGTAATCGTCGATGCTCTTTCCTCCGCCTATACCGAAATCCTCTTTGAGGAATTTGGTCGCAGTAAGTTTCGCATCGAACGCCGAATAACGCTCCAACAAGTCGTGATTCGAAACGATACCGCCGTTCATCTTGGAATATTTATCGTCGGAGAACTCTGCCGCAGCCTTTTCGAATGAAATCGAATCGGCACGGATGACGCCGGCAAGGCTGTCGAGTTTGAGCAGCGGAGCAGTGATCTCCTCGGTAGAGTACGTAGGACGCAACAGAATATGCCGGCAATGGTACATCTGTCCCTTTTTGTCGATAAGTTGAATAAGATGGAATCCGAATTCAGTCTCGACGACCTCAGACACCTGCCCCGGCTTCAACTCTTCGAGCGCATCAGCGAACGGCTTCACGAAACCCGCCGACTGCATCGGTTCGAGTTCACCGCCGCGGATAGCCGACGGATCGACGGAATACATACGGGCAAGAACCGAGAATTTGGTCTTGCCGGTTACGATACGTTCGCGCATATCGAGCAAGCGCTCACGGGCGCGACGCTTAGCGGCATCTATTCCCTCGGGAAACTTGGTAATATGGGCGTATACATACTGTTCGGCAATTATCGGAAGGCTGTCCTTGTCGATATTGCGGTAATAACGCTCCACTTCGCCCGGAACGACAGTTATTTTGCTTACGACTTCGTTCTGCATGGCGGCTGCGTACGACTGCTCCTCGAAACGGCGACGCAGAAGTTCACGGATATGATAAATCGCCATGTGGTTCTTCTTTTCAAGCGCGGTAATCGAACCCGCATCCTCGATAAGAGCCTGCACCTGCGACTCGACGCGTTGGAGAACATCGCCGTTATTTATCGACACGGAGTCGATGAGAGCCTGATTGTAAAGCAATTTCTGCATCAGCAGATGTTCGAGCGCCTCGTTTTTCGGATCGCGGTCGGACGTATAACCCTCCGATCTGCGCTGCTCGACCAACTGATCGGCGAGTTGCTCCACATCGGAGTACGTAATCGACGAATTGCCGACCACGGCAACTACCTTGTCCAACATCACGAAACGCTTCTGCGCATACGATCCGAATACCGTCGCGCACACGAGCATCGCCATCAATAAACTCTTCTTCATTAGAATATATTCGTTAATACAATTTCAACATTATGTTTCGGGTTGCAGACCGCTCTTCTCTTCACAGAAGATACGGGCATTGCCGTTTTCGAGCGCACTGCGCATTATGTTCTCCTCACGGGCATGGAGTACCTCGCCCTGACGTTGATTGATCAGTATGCGACGGATATTTTCTTTAGCCATGAAAAGCGGCATCATGTCGCCCTCGACAAGTGCATCGGTTATCTGGAAGCAATAATACGTGCGATCGTAATGAATCTGCTGCACATCGCGCTTGGACAGATAGCCGTCGTAACTCATCGAACGCAAGACCGGCAGATTGCTGAGGAACTCGGTGAAGTCAACCCACTCGTCGAACGTCGTCAAACGCATATTGTTCTTGCGGCACAACTCCTCGAAATCCCTGACCTCCTCATTTTTTTGCGAACGCATAAGCCGGAGCAACTGGTCGCGACGGCGATAATTCTCCCCGATCTCGACGATCCTGCCTTTCACGACGGATTTAGTCAATCGGAAATCGCCGCGATGACTGTCGTAATACGCCTCGATCTCTTCGTCCGTCACGTCATTGTGCATCTCCGTATCGAGATAATACTGCTCGATTTTGCGGATCAGCAACGACTGACGATAGTCGTCCACCATACGATCGATATCGGCAGCCGACGACGAAAACATCAGTTCCGCCTCCTGCAATTTCAACTGCTTGACAATCCATTTTTCGACATATGCGTCCACGTAATCAGCACTATCGATACCCGTCAGTCCTTTCGGCAGTACGGCGTTTATATCGGATACCGAAAGTTGCTTCTTGCCGACGCGAGCCAGCACTTCGCCGCCGGAGAAAATGGCAGACGAATTGCGACACGAAACTGCGCAAAGCGATAAAAGTGCGACCGTTATACCAATTACAAATTTCATATACAACTTGCAAAGATAAGATTTTTACCGGAATAAAACGTATTACGACATAATAATATTGCCGAACACATTCAAATATATCTGCAAATGCGGTCGAACGAGAGGTTTGCAAAGATTATTCCTGCGATTCGGAAAGTCATGTCGCCGGCACTCACGCACCGTGTCCGCGAACGAAAACCTTGCGCCAAGCCTCAATGGAAAAAATCAGGAAAACAAGCGCGGAAATGCCGTAGACGGCATAATAGACATTACCGCCGCCGAGGATCTCGCTTAAAGGGAGGTCATCGACCCCGAAGCATATCAGGGCGAATGCGAGAGCATTGTTTATGGCATGAAGAATAATGGTCGAAAAGAGCGAATGCGTCCTTATATAAATCGTACCGAAAATACAGCCCACGACGAATCCCGCCAATGCCGTAGAAGGTTCGACATGCACGAGTCCGAAAAAGAGAGCCGACACCAAAACTGCGACAACATCGCTCCAGCGGCGGCGCACGGTTTCGAGAACGAGTCCGCGGCAAAGTATCTCTTCAAAAACAGGCGCAAGAACGACGGCGGTAAGGCAGGCCAGCACACCTCGTCCAACACCGGCATTCTCCATGCTCGGCAGCATCGACATAAGCGGTTCGAGAACTATTTGAGCGGCAATCACCCAAACAGTACCCGAGAGAATTATGTTGGGATTGAATCCCGACACCGAAAATCCAGCGAAGATCCACTTTCCTCCGCGAAAACGAATATAGAGATATATCGACAACAGAGAAACTAACATTGAAACAGGATAGAGAATCGCCATACCCTCTCCACGAAGGATTTGCGCCCGCATATAGGATTCGACATCCTCGACCTGCAAATCCGAAATATCAGGAAGATTCTGTCCGAACCACGACAGTAGAACCGC
>ENA-UOIZ01002240-UOIZ01002240.1-human-gut-metagenome-genome-assembly--contig:-P88-NODE-2240-length-13838-cov-63.259523_pt1 | contig 13838 bp, 14 predicted proteins | sample MGYA00242336_ERZ723883 | MGnify/ENA metagenome assembly ERZ723883 | reverse complement strand
TCGAGCCGGTTTCCTACACCTATTTGGGTATGAAACAGCTCATGGCTGGCGGCGGCGTTGCTCTGGTGGGCATCACCCTGATTCCTCTGCTGTCTGGTCTGTTCGGCTAAGAGCCGCAGGCGGGGTTTCCCGCCTGTACATACGCAATCGCTCCATCTCTGCTGTGGATAACAGCCCTTATTATAATAGGAAGCGAATTGCAGACGAACATCCACCCATCAATGAAAGGCGGTGTCTTATGCAGTTTTTGACCCACATTATTTTTCTCCTGAACCTTCTCAAGACCCTTATCAACCACTTCAGCTAAGGACGGTGACTGAATGGAAACCGTTCTCAAAGCCATTGCCGACTGGATCAAAGGCATCCTGACGGCAGGCATTATGTCCAATCTTTCCGGCCTGTTCGACGATGTGAACACGCAGGTCGGCAATATCGCCCAGCAGGTGGGCACCAAGCCCTCCAGCTTTGAGCCACGGGTGTTCGCCATGATCGAAGCCCTCTCCCGGAACGTGGTGCTGCCCATTGCAGGCATCATTCTGACCTTCATCGCCTGTTATGAACTAATTGAGATGATCACCCAGCACAATAACATGGCGCAGTTTGAGCCCGCCCTCATCATGCGCTGGATTTTTAAGACCGCTATTTCGGTATGGCTCATCAGCAATACTTTTGATATTGTGATGGCTGTGTTCGACATCACCCAGAAGGTGGTGTCTGATTCCAGCGGTATCATCGCCGGAAATACCCGTGTCAACGACATTGGCTTGTCGATGCTGGAAGCCAGCCTGATGCAGATGGACGTGGGTCCCCTGTTCGGACTGTTCCTGCAAAGTTTCTTCATCGGCATCACCATGCGGATCTTGAGCATCATTATTTTTGTCATCGTGTACGGAAGAATGATCGAGATCTATTGCATGGTGAGCCTTGCGCCCATCCCCATGGCAACATGGGGCAACCACGAGCAGTCGCACATGGGGCAGAACTATCTGAAATGCCTGTTTGCGCTGGGTTTTCAGGGCTTCTTGATTTTGATTTGTGTTGCCATTTACGCAGTGCTGATCCAGTCGGTAGCGATTTCCGGGGATGCAATCAATTCCATCTGGAGCATTGTCGGCTACACCGTTCTGCTCTGTTTCAGCCTGTTCAAGACTAGCTCAGTCACGAAAAGTGTACTGGGCGCACATTAAAAAGGAGGTGTGAATTTTGGCTGCGTATATCTCTGTGCCCCGTGATTTGACCAAGGTCAAATCCAAAGTGGCGTTCAACCTGACCAAACGGCAACTGCTTTGTTTTGGCACAGCGGCTCTCATTGGAGTGCCGCTGTTTTTTGTTCTCCGGGATTCCGGCGGCAACACTGCCGCCACCCTCGGCATGATGGCGGTGATGCTGCCGGCGTTCTTCCTTGGAATGTACGAGAAAAACGGTCAGCCCATGGAAAAGCTGCTGTCGTACTATGTGCAGTCCCGGTTTCTCCGCCCGAAGATTCGCCCCTACAAGACCAACAACTACTATGCACTGCTTATGAAGGGAGGCGTGACCCATGATCCCGTTTTGGAAAAAGACCGATAAGGGCGGCAAGAAAAAGCCGCAGAAACCCGCCGTGCCCCGGACCGCCCAGCAGTCCATTCCCATGCAACGGATGTTTGAGGATGGCACTTGCCGGGTGAAGCCGAACTATTATACTCGGACGATTGCCTATCAGGATATCAATTATCAGTTGGCGCAGCAGGAGGATAAGACGGCGATTTTCGAGGAATGGTGCAGTTTTCTGAACTTCTTCGATTCCAGCATCAAGTTTGAATTGTCCTTTGTGAACATGGCAACCGACAGCACCGAGTTTGAAAAGAGCATTCGCATTCCGTTCCAGAAGGACGGCTTTGACGATGTTCGTGCTGAGTACAGTCAGATGCTGCGCCAGCAGCTTGCCAAGGGCAACAATGGTCTGACTAAGACCAAGTTCATCACCTTTGGCGTGGAGGGTGAAAGCATGGCGCAGGTCAAACCCCGTCTGGACCACATCCAGAACGATCTGCTGAACAACTTCCACCGGCTGGGTGTGCAGGCAAAGCCCCTGAACGGTGTCCAGCGGCTGAAACTCATGCACGATATGTTCAACATGGACGGTGCCAGCAAGTTTCACTTTGACTGGAAGGACCTTGTGAAAAGCGGCCTTTCCGTGAAGGATGCCATTGCACCCACCGCCTTTGCCTTCAAAAACTCCCGGACGTTCCAGATGGGCGGCATCTTTTGCGCTGCCAGCTTTCTGAGCATCACGGCATCCGACATCAGCGACCAGCTGTTGAAGGATTTTCTGGACATGGATTCGTCCCAGATCGTCACCATGCACATTCAGAGTGTCGATCAGAATCGTGCTATCAAGACGGTCAAGCGCACCATCACCGAACTGGACCGCAGCAAAATCGAGGAGCAGAAAAAAGCTATCCGTGCCGGATATGATATTGACATCATTCCGTCAGATTTGGCAACCTATGGTCGGGATGCCAAAGCCCTGCTGAAAGAATTGCAGAGCCAGAACGAGCGGATGTTTTTGGTGACATTCCTCGTGCTGAACACCGGGCGCACGGAGCAGGAACTGGAAAACAATGTTTTTCAGGCATCCAGCATTGCCCAGAAGCACAACTGCAACCTGTGCAGACTGGACTACCAGCAGGAGCAGGGGCTGATGAGCAGCCTGCCGCTGGCAGACTGCCAGATTGAAATCCAGCGAGGGCTGACCACCAGCAGCACCGCCATCTTCATCCCGTTCACAACGCAGGAATTGTATCAGAGCGGAAAAGAATCGCTGTACTACGGCCTGAATGCTCTGTCCAACAACCTTATCATGGTGGACCGGAAGAAGCTGAAGAACCCCAATGGCCTGATCCTCGGCACTCCGGGAAGCGGCAAAAGTTTCTCGGCAAAGCGTGAAATCGCAAACGCTTTTTTGGTGACGGACGATGATATTATTGTGAACGATCCCGAAGGCGAATACTCGCCGCTGGTGAATCGGCTGAAAGGTCAGGTCATCAAAATTTCGCCCAACAGTACCCAGTTCATCAATCCCATGGACATCAACGCCAACTACTCCGAGGAAGATAACCCACTTTCCTTGAAAGCTGACTTTATTCTTTCTCTGTGCGAACTGGTGGTAGGCGGCAAGGAAGGGTTGCTGCCGGTGGAGAAAACCGTCATTGACCGCTGTGTGCATTTGATTTACCGCAAATATTTTGCAGACCCCTGCCCGGAGAATATGCCCATCCTTGAGGATTTGTACAACGCCCTGCTCCAACAGGACGAGAAAGAAGCCCACCATGTTGCCACGGCTCTGGAAATCTATGTGAAAGGCTCCCTGAACCTGTTCAACCATCGCACTAACGTGAACGTCAATAACCGCATCGTCTGCTACGACATCAAGGAACTGGGCAAGCAGATGAAGAAACTCGGTATGCTCATCGTGCAGGATCAGGTGTGGGGGCGCGTCACGGCAAACCGCAGCAGCGGAAAGTCCACCCGGTATTATATGGATGAGATGCACCTGCTTCTGAAAGAGGAGCAGACTGCGGCGTATTCCGTGGAGATCTGGAAGCGTTTCCGCAAGTGGGGCGGTATTCCCACAGGGCTGACCCAGAACGTGAAAGACCTGCTTTCTTCCCGTGAGGTCGAGAATATTTTTGAAAATTCGGACATGATCATCATGCTGAATCAGGCGGCAGGAGACCGGCAGATCCTCGCAAAGCAGCTCAACATCTCGCCCCATCAGCTTTCCTATGTGACCCACTCCGGCGAGGGCGAAGGGCTGCTGTTTTTCGGCAATGTCATTCTGCCGTTTGTGGACCGTTTCCCCACCGATCTGGAACTCTACCGCATTATGACCACCAAGTTGGGTGAAGTCTCGGAGGGCGCGCAGAAATGAGTGAACCGAAGCTGAACATCAAAGAGGAAACGTCCGCAAAAAAGACCCGTTCTCCCCCGAAAAAAGCCAAGGTAGAGCAGACGGTGCCCAAAAAGAAAAAGCTGAAAACCGATGCGGATAAAGCTGCGGAAAAGGCCCAGCATCTGCGGTTCGGCAAGGCGGAACTGACCCCGGACGAACTGAGCCGGTTGAGTAAGGCGCAGAAGCTGGAAATGTACGCCGCCCATGCCGCCCGGTCTGCGGTGCATCGGGAGGTTGACCAGTACGAGGACGAAAACGTCGGTGTGCAGGCTTTGAGCGAGGGCGAAAAAGCAGCTGGAAATGTCTGGGATATTTCCAAAAGCCGCTATGCCCGGAAGCTCAAGAAGAAAGCCAAGATGCAGGGCAAGAAAGGCTCCAAAACCGCAAAATCTTCTGCACGAGAGCCGACTGCGGCACAAGATGCAGGCGCATCCAGCACTAGCGAGGGCGGCTCCAACTGGCTTTCCCGGTGGCGGCAGAAACAGGACATCCGGCAGAGCTACTATGCCGCCGCACGGTCGGGCACGGCGGCGCAGAGCGCAGGTGGCAAGGCGGCATCCAACGGTGCATCTGCTGCCCGGTCTGGCGTGGAACAGGCCGTAGAAAAAGGCAAAACTGCCGTCAGCACCGCCGTAAAAGGGCTGATGAACGCCGCCAAAGGCAACGCACACGTTCTGGTGATCGTGGGCGTTTTTCTTTTGCTCATCCTCATGGTGATGTCCGGCTTTTCTTCCTGCGGCATCCTCTTTTCTGGCGGCACACAGGTGTCCGGGCAGACCATGTACTCTGCCGAGGACAGGGACATCCGAGGTGCAGAGCAGGACTATAAGAAGCTGGAAAAGGAACTGGATAAAAAGATCAAGCGCACTCCTACCGACCACCCCGGCTACAACGAGTACCAGTACCATCTCGACCCCATCGAGCATGACCCGTGGCAGTTGACCTCGTTCCTGACCACCTTGTATGACGATTACACCCGTTCGGAGGTACAGGGCAAGCTGAAGGAGACCTTCAAAAAACAGTACAAGCTGACCACATGGGTAGAGGTGCAGACCCGGTATATGACTGTGTGGGTCATGACTCCCGCAGGAATCCCAGTCCCCACGCAGGTGCCCTACGAGTACCGCATCTTCCACACCAAGCTGGTGAACCGTGGCTTGGAAGTGGTCATTCGGGAAGAACTGAATAACGACCAATGGAAACGTTACGAGATTTTCCAAGATACCTTGGGTGGACGGCCTTATCTGTTCAACGGCGGATTGCCGCCCGGTGGTTCGGACGGCTCCGGCGCACCGGGTATTGATTATCAGATTCCGGCAGAAGCCCTGACCGACAGCGAATTTGCCGCCATCTACAAGGAAGCCCAAAAGTATGTGGGCACGCCCTATGTGTGGGGCGGTTCTACCCCGGAAACCGGGTTCGATTGCAGCGGTTATGTCTGCTGGGTCTACAACCAGAACGGCTACAATGTGGGGCGTACCACCGCCAACGGTCTGTGGAACAAGAGCCAGCACATTTCCGAAGCCGAAGCAAAGCCCGGAGATCTGGTCTTTTTCAAAGGAACCTACGACACCCCCGGCATGAGCCATACCGGGATTTATCTGGGCAATGGCATGATGGTCAGCGCCGGAGACCCCATCAAGTACGCAAACATTCACTCGTCCTACTGGGAGAAGCATCTCGCCGGGTTCGGACGGCTTTCAAAATGATTGGAGGAGTTTTATGAGCGAAAAATCGGATAAGCTGCGGGCGATGTTGGCAAAAGAGAAGGAACGCCGCATCAAACTGAACAATCGTATCGAGATTTTGGAGCGGCGCATTCAGGAGGAGGATTCCGCCGAGGTCAACGAGATGGTGCGGACTGCAAAGGTCACGCCGGAACAGCTCGCCGCCCTGCTGCGGCAGTCGGCTGCCACCACCCCGAACCCGGCTGCGCTGTCTGCCGTGGGCGCAACTTTCGACAAGGAGGACGGTTCCAATGAAGATGATGAATAAGGTGTGTGCGCTGGTGCTGTCGGCGGCGCTGTGCGCTGGCATGGCGGCTCCCGCCTTTGCCTTTGAGGGCGAAGCTGCCCCGGTGGAACAGCCGGTTCTGCCGGAGGTGGTAGAGGATGTTGTCACCGTCACGGACGAAACCTCTGGTGCTCTGACCCCGGAGGGCAATCTGACACTGGTGGACGATTACCACACCAACTATTCCGATGGAAGCGGTCAGCAGTTCATTACGCTGGTCAGCAAATCCGGCAACACCTTCTATCTGGTCATCGACCGCAACGCCAAAGGGCAGCAGACCGTCCACTTTATGAATCTGGTGGACGAAGCCGACCTGCTGGCACTGATGGAAGAAGATGCCGCCGATGCTTATACCGCCGAAAAGGAAGCGGCGGCGCAGGCGGAACAGGATCGGCTGAAAGCTGAGGAAGAAGCCAAGAAAGCTGCGGAAGAAGCGGCGGCATCCGGCACGGAACAGCCTAAGGAAAATAAGGTCACAAAGATCGCATCCGGCTTTCTGGGCGTGGTGGTGCTGATTGCGCTGGCGGCTGGCGGCATTTTCTACGCTTTCACAAAGCAGAAGCAGAAAAAGCAGGCCGAAAAAGAAGCCCTTGACCCCGATGCAAACTACACCGAGGACAAGGGCGATTTTGAGATTCCGACCGATGTGCCGGACGAGGACGAAACCCCGGACGAGCAGGACACCGAACCCATCTGATTTTAAGGCGGCGTTTGCCGCCGTACATATTGCAATCAGAAACAGATTGGAGGGATTTTTATCGCAAAATTAGTCGTGGCGGAAAAGCCGTCCGTAGCCATGTCCTACGCCAAAGTCCTCGGTGCAACCAACCGACAGGACGGTTATCTGGAGGGCAACGGCTATCTGGTGAGCTGGTGCGTGGGTCATCTGGTAGAGTTGGCACCGCCCAACATCTACGATGAAAAGTACGTCAAGTGGAGCATCGCAGATTTGCCCATCCTGCCGGAAAGGTGGCAGTATCTGGTGTCTGCATCCACCAAAAAGCAGTTTGGCATTCTGAAAAGACTCATGCACCGGGCTGATGTTGATACTGTGGTGAACAGTTGTGATTCCGGGCGCGAGGGAGAACTGATCTTCCGGCTGGTCTATGAACAGGCTGGATGTAAGAAGCCTGTTTCGCGGCTGTGGCTTTCCAGCATGGAGGAAAACGCCATCCGGGAGGGCTTCGCCCACCTCAAACCGTCAACTGAATACGATGCGCTGTACAACGCAGCTCTCTGCCGGGAACGCGCCGACTGGATAGTCGGTATCAATGCGTCCCGGCTTTTTTCGTGCCTGTACGGTCAGCCGCTGGCGGTAGGGCGTGTTATGACCCCGGTGCTTGCCATGACGGTGGTGCGGGAAGCTGCCATTGCTGCCTTTACGCCAGAGAAATTCTACATGGTGGATTTGGAACTGACCAGCGGTTGCACGGCATCCAGTCGCCGCATTCCCGAAAAATCCGTTGCTGAAAACCTGTTGAAAGCCTGCCGAAAGGAGATGGTAGCAACGATCCAGCGCATCACCCGCAAGGAAAAGTCCGAGAATCCACCACCACTGTATGATCTGACCACCCTTCAGCGGGACGCTAACCGCTTGCTGGGGTACAGCGCACAGCAGACTTTATCATCACCTCAATAGTATTGTATCGTTCTTACAGAAAGAACGGTATAACATCATCGTTCGGGTAATTTTGTCCTATTGTGCTGATTTATGCCTTTTCCCGGTCGAGTTATAAAAAAACGGTAACTCGTCCGGGCGATTTCACGCGCTATTTGATCACAGTTGCCGTTTGTGGAGGTAACTGTGATTTTTTATTGGGGTAACGCATCAAAAAAAGCCTGTCTGCTACCGTAGACCAGACCGCCCAAAAACAGGCACAATCGTTCCATTCTGCCACCCACAATCGTGCCGATATGCTGTACTGCGCCAGCTTCCCTCAATGGGAGGCTGGCGTTTTTGCGCTTTTAAGGGCAAGGTGTCGTGGGCCACCACGATCCTTTTTGTCCGAATGCTCACATTCCGTAAAATAACTGGAGGATTATTGATAATGAAATCGACCTATTTGCTTCCGTGGTTCAAGATGACCACATGGTACTTCCGACTGTCTCGATTGCTGGAAGTTTCCAACGTCAAAAAGCGCACCAAAAATCATAGTGCTGATGCCGACCGTATTTTCATGTTGGTGAAAAATCATGTGCTGGCCGTATCCGGCATGGGAGATGAAGCTCCGCCCACTCCCGGCGGAAGAAACGGAGGGAGTGATGTATTATGATCCTGCTGCAACGGGTGAACGAATCCAGAACCTCCGAAAAGACCGTGAAGTGACACAAGAACAGCTTGCCATCGACCTGAACATCAGTGACCGCTACATGAGAAATCTGGAGAAGGGTGAGAAAGTTCCGTCTGTCGACCTCTTTGTGGAGCTGCGGGAGCGATTTGGCTCCTCGCTGGACTACATCGTCTTAGGTGTGTCTGCGTCCCAGCGGGAGCAGGAACTGCAAGATCAGCTGCAAATGCTCCGCAAAGAACTGAAAGAAATGCAGCGGCGGATTCTTGTTATGCTGGAAATTCTGGGCGAATCCGCTTGATTAAACGCTTTACTGTTGTAAACCGGAACGATTGGTTCCGGTGAAAATGGCAAAACCGGAACTACTGGTTCCTAACGAGAACTTCAGTTTTCAAGTACACTATGGTCACAGCAAGGGCAGCCCCCACCCTAACAGGGGACGACAAACCCGAAACTGTACCGTGTACCTTGAAAATTGAAGAAGCAGCTTTTCGGTACTTCCAGACAATGATACTTCCGTAATTCGCGGCCCGGTCAGAAAGCAGACGGGGTGGCTGAGATGCCAATGGAGCGGTGCAAATCCGCCGCCGAAAAGTTCCCACCTCCGGGGTGTCGAGGACAAATAGGAGAAAAACAGTATTTTTCAAACCACCAGTTGAGGATTTCTCGGCTGGTGGTTTTACATTTCCCATCAAAATACCGATATGGAGGAAATCTATATGAGTCGATTTTATAACAACTGCGTAGACGAAGCCAGCTTGACTACCCTCTGCCCGATTTGTCTGGATTCCTTTCAGGGGGCAAAGGGCGTTCGCGTCCGGCGCGCAGACCCTAAGCAGAAGATCAAGGATGTTTGCACCTACTGCCAGATTCGCTATGGTTTCGATTATTATGTACAGCCCGATAAGAACGCTGGGCAGTATGTGAAGCGAGGCCATTTCGATGATGAATCTGAATGCGCTTAAAATCGACCCGGAATTTCAGGGCAAGATCCCGCCCCTGAATTTTGAAGAAGAACAACAGCTTGAGCAGAACATTCTCCACGAAGGGCGGCTGCTGAATCCCATTATCATCTGGAATGGCTTTATTCTGGACGGGCATACCCGCTACCGCATCCTGCGGAAGCATCCGTTCATTGTCTACCAGATACAGGAGATCGAACTGGCTAACCGCTACGCAGCTCTCTCATGGATCTGCCAGAACCAGCTTGGACGCAGAAATCTCGACCCGGAACGGAAGAAGTTTCTGATGGGCAAGCTGTACGAATCCGAAAAGCTGGCACGGGGCGGCTCCAAAGAGCGGGCACACGATGAGAACGGACGGTTCACCTCAATGGTTCAAAATGATCCATTGAGGGCAAAGCAGCTCTCCACCTGTGAGCGCATTGCCGCACAAAACGGCGTTGGGGCGGCTACCGTAAAGCGAGCAGAAAAATATGCCAAAGGCGTGGACGCAGCGGAAGATGCAGTCCCCGGTGCAAGAGAAGAAATCCTGACCGGGCGCATCAAGGCAACGGATGCAGAAATCACCGCCTTGGCAAAAACGCCAAAGGCAGAAATTCCTGCTGCTCTTGCAGAATTGCGGAAGCCAAAGCAGGAACGTCAGCCCCGAAAAGCCGAAACATCTTCTTCAAAACAAACGCTTTCTGAAATCAGCAAAAGCATCCAAGGGCATCAACGCCAGCTTACTACCGAAGAAAGAACCTTTCTGAAAGCATCCATTGACAACCGCTATCAGGAACGAGCCGTTGCAAACGGCTCCCTGATGATGTGCGAGGTACAGGGTGCCAAAGAGGACTTTATTCGCCGCTGGAATACGATTTTCAAAGAATACCCGGATGTTTTTGAAGATTCGGACTGCCGCAAGATTATTCACGACTTGACTGAAGATGCCGTACAGTATCTTCTGAAAATAAAGGAGAAAACGCTATGATGCTTTCTAACCTGAACCTTTCCAGCCTGCCGGAGTGCAACTTTGAGGTGCGGTACGTTGACAGCATTCTGCTGAATCCCTGCGCCGAATATCAGCGGCTGCTCCGCATGGGCAAGGTTGCACGAATCGCAGCAAACTTTTCGGAGTACATCGCCAATGAGCCGAAGGTCAGCTACCGGGATGGCCGCTACTTCGTCTTTGATGGTCAGAACACCATTGAGGCACGGAAAACGTGCAACGGTGGGCGTGACCTCCCGATTCGCTGCAAGGTATTCTACGGCCTTTCTAAAGAGCATGAAGCTCTGCTGTTTGCTGTGCAGACAGGCATTTCCAGCGAACTGACCGCTGGTGAACAGCTTCGTGCCAAACTGGTGGCACACGAAGAAAACGCCTGCGATTTTGTTTCGGTAACGGAGGACACAGGCGTTCGGTTTGCACTGGATGGGATTCGTGCCCCGTGGAAAATCTACTGCATCCGCTCGGCTTACTACATCTACAAGAGCTACGGTGCATCACTTTACCGTGAAATGCTGAGCGTTCTCGTAGACGCTTGGGGTGGCGATTCGGATTCGTTCCTGTCGGGCATCCTGCATGGCATGGCTCGTTTTCTGGCTCTGTATCAGGGCGAATACAGCCGGGAGCGACTGGTTCTCCGGCTGCGCACGGTGCATCCCAAGACCATCACCCGGCTGGCACAGAACGGCACTGGCAACGTGGCGGATCGCCACATGAAACAGATCCTGTCCATTTACAACGGTGCTGGTCGTGCCCACAGTCTGCCTTGCAAGCGGTGATGAGCATGATCCCAGTCAACCGAAAGTTTCTGCGCGGTGATATTTACTACGCCAATCTGGAGCCGCACCTTGGCTCCGAGCAGGGCGGTATCCGCCCTGTGGTCGTGGTGCAGAACAACACCGCAAACTGCTATTCGCCCAACCTCATTGTTGCACCTGTTACATCCAATACTGCAAAGAAGCCCGATCACCAAGCCCACGTTCTTGTGGACGGTAATCGAGCTTTTTTGCAGCCCTCTATGATTTTGGCAGAATCTGTCCAGACCATCAGCAAGGGACGGCTGATCCGCCCGATGGGGCGGTTGAGCATCCCGGAACTCATTCGGCTCAATTATGCGCTGCTCTATCAGCTCGATCTGAACGAATGGGTATGGAGAAAGGAGGCCTATGAACGCTATCTGCGATACCACCGCTAAATCGGAAACTCTTTCCGTCAAAGGCTGCAAGGTCAAGATCACCTATGCGTCTGCGGATACGGACTGTCTGGATGCGATCCAGAAGCTGCTGCAAACCACCATCCTGCGCACGGCAGGGCACACCGCTGCCTGACATCCTTGTGTTCCTTGAATGCGTGAGATAAGATAAAATCGAACTGAACCTTGAAAACAAAATATGGACGAAACACGTTTGATTTTTCCTTTCTCACTCAAAGAAAGAGAGATTGAAATGAAAAAACGTGTCTATACCTTATACCGTGTTTCGACAAAGGGACAGGTCGAGAAAGACGACATCCCCATGCAGAAAGAAGCCTGTCGCAACTTTGCAGAAAGTCAGGGCTGGGAGATCGTCAAGGAGTTTTCCGAAAAAGGCGTTTCCGGCTTCAAGAAATCTGCCAAAGAACGTGACGAACTTCAGAAAATCCAACAGGCCGCGATGGAGGGCAAGTTTGACATCCTGCTGGTGTTCATGTTTGACCGTCTCGGTCGCCGTGATGATGAAACGCCCTTTATTGTGGAGTGGTTCACCAAGCAGGGCATCGAGGTCTGGAGCGTGAACGAAGGACAGCAGCGATTTGACACCCATGTGGACAAGCTGATGAACTACATCCGCTACTGGCAGGCATCCGGCGAGAGCCTGAAAACCTCTGTCCGTACCCGGACAAGGCTGGAACAGCTCACCGGGGAAGGACACTACACGGGCGGCACAGTGGCTTTTGGCTACAAGCGTGTCCGCCTTGGCCGGGTAAACAAGAAAAACCAAGAGGTCTGCGACCTTGTGATTGATGAAGCGGAAGCTGAGATCGTCCGGCTGATTTTCCACAAGTACGTTTACGAGGGCTACGGCGCACAGAAGCTGAGCCACTATCTTTATGAACAGGGAGTCGTAGGACGGAACAACAAAAACATCCCCAACACCAGCATTGTTCGGATGATAAAGAACAAGTGCTACACGGGCTACCTTATCAATGGTGCAGTGGAGACGGAGTGTCCGCAGCTCCGCATCATCGAACCAGAGCTGTTCGAGCAGGCACAGGAACTGCGGCAGGCACGCACCTGTGAGCGTGGCGGCACTTCACTGGGCACCAGCTCCAAAGCCCTGTTGACCGGGATGGTCTACTGTGCCCACTGTGGCAACCGCTTGAGCCTGACCAGCAGCGGACGGACACATACCTACGCAGATGGGCATACGGTGAAAGAAGTCCGGCCCCGGTATAGCTGCTTTTATAAGATCCGGCATCCGGGTGACTGCGATGGGCAGTCCGGCTATGGTGTTTCCAAGCTGGATTCCATTGTGGAAGAAGTTGTCCGGCAGATCTTCGCACAGTTCCGCGAGGTTTCCCGGAAAAAGCTGCTGGAATCGGTCAAGACCAACGATGCCGCCCGCATCCAGAAGAAGGTCAAGAAAATCCAGAAAGACTTGGAAAGCAAGCAGAAAGAACTGGACGACCTGAAAGCCGAAACCATCCTCGTCATCCGGGGCGTAAGTGCCTTGGACAAAGAACTGCTCGGCACACTGGTGGCCGAAGCAAAAGACGCACTGGAAACCCTGGAAAAGCAGCTTGTTCAGGCACAGGAAGAATACGAAGAAGCCACCAAAACGGCAAAGCGCAGTAACTACATCTGCAACGAGCTGTTTACATGGGCGGATGTTTACGACACCGCCAACCACGATGAACGCCGCGCCATTTTGCAGCAGTTCATTAAGGAGATTCGCGTCCGAAAAGACTATGAGATCTCGATTACGCTGAACGCCAGCTTCAACCAAGTGGAACAGCTCAAGGCTGTGTCAACCTACGATGGTGCGGAAATTTTTGAAGGAATTTCCGAGAAGGGGGCATAAAAGCGATGCACTTGCCCGCAGAACTCTGCAAAATGCAAAGAAAGAAGCGTGGAACCGATGGATTTTCAAAAAGTACATTGATGACCCCACCCGGTTCGCATCCGACTTCAGGGTTCGGAGCCCGGCACGGTCTGCCAAAGTTTTTTAGGCATAAAAAACGCCGCATCGTACAAAACGATGCGGCAAATTGGTGGACTCGAAGGGGATCGAACCCTCGACCTCTCGGATGCGAACCGAACGCTCTCCCAGCTGAGCTACGAGCCCATGTTGTTGACTTAACTACTATACCGCAGCAGGGGAAAATTGTCAAGCTGGTTTTGAAAAAAGTACGCAGATGTTGTTCAGCCTGAAAAAGCGGCAGGAGAACGCCGGGAAAACGTGATCCCGGAAGTAGGCAAAGGCCTTTATCATGCTTACCCGGTCAAGAATATTGTGCCGGATGCAAAGCAGAGGTATGAAAACATGCTGCGGCATTTGCGGGCATAAAACAATTTAGGGCAACACCGCACAATTCCCGCCTTGCGGCTTAAGCACCGCTCCGACAGCTGCGGCACGGCATCTGCGTTGCCAAAATGCTCGATAATGTCGGGTTGCGGT
>ENA-UOIZ01002229-UOIZ01002229.1-human-gut-metagenome-genome-assembly--contig:-P88-NODE-2229-length-13872-cov-4.787146_pt1 | contig 13872 bp, 16 predicted proteins | sample MGYA00242336_ERZ723883 | MGnify/ENA metagenome assembly ERZ723883 | reverse complement strand
AATAACTCTGCTTCTGGAATATAACCCATTCTTTGTATAAAACATGTAAAAAATGCGTTTTTTACGGACTATATTTTTTAGCATATAATTTGATACTCCCTTTCTCTTCTTCGGTTGTTATGCGTCTATTTTTACTGAGATTATCTGTGCGTTTTTAGGTTAGTAGGGATTACATCTTGCCTTGTGTTCCCAATGGAACGGTAGAAACCGTCCGGGTTAAATTGGCGGATCACCTCGTAGATTTCTTTCCTTCCATTTTCGGTAAGAACCAGGTTCGATGTCTCATCTGCGTGTGTAAATGCAAATGTGCGATTAGCTTTCGGATACATCTTTGAAACCTTTTTCAGTTCATTACCAACAACCTCATAAAATCGACGCTCTTCAAATCTGCCATACCGGAAACTTCCCTGAAACTCATTCCACACATTGGTGTCGTCACTCCGCTCTTCTCCAAACAGCTCTTCAGAAGTGCATTCTGTAGGGAAAAGACCAGCACCGTGCCGCGTAAAGTAAGTTCTTGTAACAAAACAAACCTCCAAATCAGCAGATTTTGAAAGCCCGCTATTATAGAGAATTTTGTTGACACCAGAGAACCCAGTGCGGGAAGTGGTGAGATGGGGAGCAAACTCTTCATAGAACTCATCCAGCAACAGACCTTGCGCACCCTCAAACACAATGCCGTCATATTCGTGTACGATATTATCATCAACCACAGTGCAATACCGCATCATCTCATTGACTTGAAGAATCCAGTTGTCGATCACGTTTTCACTGAGGATTACATTCAAATCCGCAAGAGAAACAGACGATACGCCGAGATCTTTCAGCCTTTTCGGGAGGTAGTAGTCGCGCTGCATCTGAAGAGAGTGCTTTAGGTCTACCGAACCAACACAACCAGGGGTGATTGTGTACCCAACGCCTTGGTTGCGATACCGCAGAACCGTTTCGTTAATGCCAATTCCGCAGCTTCCATGCCTCTGATTACCCCTTGCTCTCTCAACAATTTGGTTTACCAGCATGTCGTAGGGAGTTGTGATTTTACAGTTGTGGTTGATATATACCTTGGGCTGCAACCACCATTCTCTGCGAAGATTATCAAGCTCCTTGCAGAACAACATGGGGTTCAAAATAAAATCGCCAGAAAGGTAAGTATTGGTATTCCTCACGAAACTCCCAGCGCCGAAGTGACTAAACACATGACGCTTTGGCTTTCCGTATGCAGGAACCATAACGGTATGTCCGGCCTGTGCGCCGCCATTGAACCGAATGTTTAACACGCTTCCGTTCTTTGACAACTTGCTACAGAAGTAATCGGCCATCAATCCCTTGCCCTCGTCGCCAAAGTTTGCGCCGATCACAACCTTTACCTGCTTATTCATACCAATACCCCTTTCTGGCATTTCATCTTATTTTATTTTTAGAACTCGACTACATCGCTCTTGGCGGTTACACTCTTCAGACCGTCCAGGGCGCTCTTCACCACAATGGAGGTGGAGCCGTCCCAGCTTGCGGCAACCTCGTCCACATCCTTGCCGCCCATGGTTTCCAGAATGGACACGATGATCTCCGGCACCTTGGTGTAATCGCTGACCTTGATAACGCGCTCGCCCATCAAAGACCGCCACTTTGCAATTCGGCTGCTGTCCCCGTAACGATCCAGAATCAGATGGAACACCTCGTACTTGCGATTGACCAGGTTGAGCAGTTCATCCGCGGGGATATCACGCTCAACGGTGTCGCCAAAGATCTGCTTGATTTCCCGCGCAGTCAGCTTAGTGGGATAACAGTCGTCGCCCATGGTGAAAAGGAAACCCTTTTGATTTCTCTTGTTCAGACAATCAATGTCCGTGTGCATGGCGGCAAAGTACCAGGCGAGGGGATAGCTCTCAAACCCGTTTCCACCACCGCCGCGCTCAAAGTAGAGCTGCGTCAACTGCTCCGCAATGCGGATATCGGACTCGAACTGCGTAGCCTGAAACGGAGTGGTGTCGCACATGGCATCCCCAATGGCGTTGAACATAATCTGGGGATCAGTGACTGGCTTGCGATCCAGAATCTCAGATACCAGCACATTCAGCTTCTTTGCTACACCCTCCAGAATGTCGCTCATGGAGCCTGTTACATCCAGGCCAATGATAATCGCATTGCTACTCGGATGGTCTGCGCTGTCCCGGCTTTCTCTAACCGGGATATCTTTCGGATCAAATTCTGCTTTCATCATTTTGCTGGTATAAATACCAGCGGCGCTCTTTCCAGCGATAGAACTCTTAGAGTAGTTGTCCCAATCGCGGGGAGTCCAACTTCCACAACCCATACTTCATTCCTCCTACTTGTAAATGTCTGATTTTGTTACTTGCATATTGACAAACTTACGTTCTCCGTAAGATTTATCCAGTGTTTTGTTCCATCGACTAAATTCCTCAACCGCATCATGCGCCGACCCTGTATTCAGAAATTGGCGAAATGCTTCTGGGAGAGAGGACAAATCCGATATCTGCCGGCCAATCAGCTTTGCGGATTCCAAGTCCGTCATGGCATCGGATTTCTTTTCACTCTTTGCCTTGAGCGGCATCACATCGTAAATAACACGCGGGACTCCAATCATTTTTGCTCCAAGCTTTTGTGTATACCACCAGCCTCCGAGCGGAAGAACGGCGTGTTTGGATGGAGTGATAAAACAGTTCTGTATGGTAAGCCCGTTATGAGCAATTCCTGCATAGCTGAAATAACAGCATAGATTGGAAAGCCGGCTCATAATCCAGGCCACATGACGATCAGGGATAGAACCGCCAAAGAAATCTGCTACATCGGAGAGTGGGAAAACATCTTCTGGCTTTTTCAGAACAATGCAGTACCGCCCATCTTCCAGAGAAAGCGCATACAATATCTGCGGCATAAATCGGGAGATCTCATCTTCCATTTTTCTATTTGCATACCTTAGTCCTTTGATTTGCCCCACTGCGTTATCAAAAAACTTTTTATTTTTCTGCGCAAACAGATATGTAACGGACGAATTTGCGATATATGCTTCGCCAAGCTCAAATGGGACTTGTTTCAGATATCTCCCTACATACTTCTTTCCAGACTTATCTTTTAGAATGATCTGGTTACTGACCTCCCAGGTGCCGGCATCAATCAACCTAAGAGCTTCCTCATAAAGCTGGTTTACCTTTGCCATGACCTCATTTGCTTTTGGATCTGTGCTAATATCGGGGTGATACACCCTTGCGATTTCCCGATATTCCGCAATCACATCTTGTTTGCAGTCAGAAGAAAAAATGTCTCCGCATTTTTTAGCCGATAAAATTTGCTGCGAAGTCACCATCTGAACCAATCACCCCATTTGATGTAAGTATTTTTCCAGGCCGTCCACAGCGTTGTTCATCACGCTAATTCGCCCTTTCATGGACGCAATCGTATTCTCAATCTCAGACTTGTCTCTCGCAATGTAGTAGCCGTTCCCATTGGAACAGATCGGATCGCCCTTGCATCTCGCAGAGTTCACCATGTTTCTAACCCTTACGCCAGACACGCCGAACGCAGAAGCAATTGTGGAGCCGCGAATAGGTTGCTTTCTGCCGTTGGAATTTCTTTTGATGTATTCGGTAACTGCTTCCATAGCACATTCCTCCTGGTAAAATCAAAGGAGAGGTGGAACCCCCACCTCTCCTAAAACGATCACAGCCCTCTCAGAGCCTCTTCAACGGGCGCATAGCGCTCGGTGTTCAAGGTCTCAAGTAAGCACTCGTAAGGATCGGTCTGTCCGCTCATAACCATCTTCACGATGTTCGTGCTGAACCCGCTGACCAGGGCAACTCCAAGGTCGTTTTCCTTGACAGGAATTGTGCCGGTTCTGCTGTTCACATTCCAGAATACAAGGCGGGGAAGCTGATATCCGGCATTCGCATAACGCTGGGCAAGAACCGTGAACAGCCGGTCATCAACACATCTGTACCCTCTCCGACGGGTATTGGTCACAGCACACCCGTCAAACTCCATATCGGAAATGATGAGGATGTTGTGGGGGATGTCGCTCTGAGACATGTTGTTCTTGATAGCGGTGTCCAAAATCAGGTCAAACACGGCCTCGATATTGGTGTTCGCCATCTCGTTATGGCTCAGCGCAATCCTAATCTTATCCCGCAGCGTCTTGCCGTGGCTGAAATCAACCAGCCGAGGATTCTCAGAGAAAGTGATGTAGTTGTCCTTGAACTGGCCGGAAGAGCGCTCAGCGAAATAGATCGCCAGTGCGTTCGCCACATCCAGAGCAGTCACATTGCTGCCGCCTCCGACTCTGCTGGTCATACTGCCGCTTCCGTCCGCAACGACGATGGTATTACCGCAGCCGTTCACGGTATCGGGGAGGGACTTCCAAAGAGCCTCCAGCGTCTGATCCAGAGCCTTAACGGTCGTCCCCCATCCACCCTCGGTGTACCGATGTACGATGTCGTGAGGGAAGAGGGTAGAGGCGTTGATCTTAGTCTCGCCCTTTTCCAGCTTGGAGAGGAAGTTGCGACGGCGCTCTTCGTCATGACGCAGGAATGCGCTGTTGTAAATCAGATTGGCGCGGGACGGGACGGCCTCATACTTGATCTCGTCCCACTCCTTTGCGGACATCTTCTTCTCCACGATATCCAGCTTCGTGCGCAGAGCGGAAAGCGCACGGCGGTAGTCCCACTCCTGAATGCCGATGTAACCGCAAATCAGCTTTGCATAGCGGCGCTTATCAGCAGAGGAAGAGTGCAGAGAGGGGAGCCACTTTGCCAGCAGGGATACACTGTTTCCACTGTTCATGTTGGCAATGTCTTCCTTGAGCTGGGCGCATACCACATCCAGTACATCGCCCTGCAAATCGGTATCAAATAGGCACCAGAGATCGTCCCAGCGGCCATACTCAGGCACCAGCCGAATCACCGGCTTGACATACTCAGGAGAGTTCTTTGCCATATATTCCAGTACAATGCGGAACAGACGGCGCTCACCCAGGCCACCGCGAATATCGCGGGCGAAGAACAGCCACTTCATTGCCGTGACCTGATCCTCGAAGAAAGCCCTGGTGAATCTCTCCGCGATGTCAGTTGGGGTTGCTCTGCGGAGAGAAGACACGGCAAAGTTCAGATCGAGCAGCTCCTTACCGGAGGTACGGTAGCCAACAGCACCGTTTTCCGTAACAGAGACATTGTACTCGTCGTTCAGCGTCTTCTTCATTGCGGACATGAAATTGTTGCTCATTTTAGATTCCTCCTTAGATTGATTAACTAAATCCTAATTGAAAACTTCAAGGCACTTATGTCCAATGTTTTGCTGCTTGTGCCTTAAAGGAGGCAAGAGGCGGAAAGGATTTGAACCTTATCGTTTCAGATTATGAGTCTAAAAACTTTAACCAGTGTTTTGCTGTACGCCTCTTATCGTGGGAGCTTTTCATCGGAGACATCTCAGAACCGAACCATTACTACCAACTTTTTAGGGACTGTTTGAATGGTGAAGTCGACTCTTACCCCTGGTGCAGCAGGCAGGAATCGAACCTGCGATGGCGGCTGGCCTTTATGAATATTGCTGTTCGTGTACCAAAAGCACACACTTTTTATAGCCGCTGTCTTACCACTTGACCACTGCTGCGTAAATGTCTGTCTTTCCAGACTGTCACCATTTCTGCCCATTTATGAGGTTGGTTTAGAATGGTTTAAGCAGCTCTTCCTCCGGTGCCAGGAGCGGGACTTGAACCCGCGACCACATGCTTAATAGGCAAATCAGAAAGTTGCTGTGTGCGGATCATACAATTCGCATGGGGTGATATTACGTGCTCTACCGCTGAGCTATCCTGGCATATGGCCTATGCGGTCAGAATCGAACTGACAATCTACCAATCGCACCCGCATTGTACTTCTGCCGGCGTTACGCATAGATATTGGTGTTAGGCTCACCAGAATTGCACTGGAGCACTTCTCCGGTTCTGGTACAACCATTGAAGCGTGACCCTTACCTAACTGTGATCATATTTTAGATGTTCCTACAACCAACCAAGTAAAGAAAGGAGGCGGTGCGGGAGGGAGGACTTGAACCTCCGACAAACAGATTCCTATTTTGATGTTGCTGTACGCGCTTTTGCAAAGCACAAACTATTTTGTCCGTTGCTCTACCATCTGAGCTACTCCCGCATGTTCTATTATATCTAACAATCCAGACCCGATAAAATTAACCGCACTGGACATTATTTTTTATGGCGGCTTTGGGAGCTTCGGAGTCGAACCGAACGCAAAGTTTTTGCAGAACTTCAAAGAAAATTGCTGTAAGTGTCCGCCGCCCTATACACATTGATGCTGTCACCGGACGCTCCCATTTGGTGCTGGTGGCGGGGATCGAACCCGCACGGGTATCCCCACGGGATTTTAAGTCCCGTCTGTCTGCCTGTTCCATCACACCAGCAGATTGGCGGGGCAGACAGGACTCGAACCTGCACATCCTTTCGGATTACTGGTGGTTTAGCAAACCACTTCCTTACCAGTTAGGATTACTACCCCAAAACAAACAAGGCGCTTTTTATGTTGAATTTCAAGTTCAATTTTGTATTAGACTGCTGTATGCGCCTTAAATTATCTTCACCCACAACACAACACATAATATGTTTTCAAATTTTCATACATATAAAATTGCTGTTAGTGTCGTAACTACCGGCACCCGATTAGGATGCTGTTTCGCTCTCTTCCTCCGCTTCATCAACGGCCAGGAGCTTGGAGAAATTCTTGATCACAATGCAGTTGCGCTTCTGGTTATGAACCAGTGTATCACGCTGTTCTGTAAGCCGGGAGATGTACTCATCAATCTCGGACTTAGTATCTTCAATCTCCTGGTTTACCAATTCCAGGCCGGAGATTGCTCGTGTCACGATGTCCACAGCGCCCTCAGCATCAGACTGAAGCTGGTGAAGCTTCTTCTCTTTTTCAGAGATGATATCAATATAGATCTTCTTCATCAGTGTTATTTCAATCCTTCCATACTCACGATTGCGTTAGAACCAGAAACCGTAGGTAGCTCACCATTCCACTTCTCATACTTAATCTTATCAATTAGTTCAGCCGTCAGAGAAGCAGCGATCTTTGCGTTTGCATCAGCCTCGGCCTCTGCTGCAATTCTCGTAGCCTCTGCCTTTGCCTCTGCCTCGATAATAGCTTTCTCTGCTGCGATCTGAGCAACCTCTTTATCCTTTTCGGCCTGTACCTTGGCAGTCTGCGCCTCGATATTCGCAAGCTCAAGCTCCTGCTGTGCGTTTACCTTCTTCTGAATCGCCGCTGCGGTCTCTGTATCCACAGAAATATCCGTGAAGTTTACGGTATCAATGATGATGCCATACTTGTCGAACTTATCACGCAGGTATACATCAAGCTCCGCATTGATTTCAGTTCGTTTGTCGCCAAAAATATCCGTTACAGGATAATTTGCAGAGACTTCCTGTGTCCAGGCGATAATCTTAGGCTTGATAAATGTATTCTTGATTTCCTCACCGGACTTACCCTTAAACATGGTAAAGGTCTCCGCTACACGGTCTTCATCGAAACGATAGGAGAACTCCAAATTAACACGAACTGTCTTCCCATCAGAGGTGGGAATGTTAAAACTCTCATCGTCAGGGGAATCTCCCTTACTCTCAGCAGTGAGATAGGACTGCTCAATGCCGATGGAGTATGTCGTTACCTTCTTTGTGGGGGAGACAAGGTGCCATCCCTGCTGGAGAACCTCGCCGTCCACGCCGCCGTTCATGTTATACACGACACCGACATAGCCAGCTGGGATTCGTTCGGTACACATAAGCCCCAGGATCACACCGCCGAAAAGAATCACGGCAAGCACAATTGCGCCGATAAAACCCTTTTTAACCATTCTGTTCTGTACCATCCTTTTCTTCTTCAGATTTTTCTTTGTAGTCATCTTTTGACATGGAAGTTTTTGCGTCCTTTATCAATCGGGAAACAAATTTTCCGATTGGAATAAAGCAAAAGGAAAGTAAAAGCCATAACACTGCAACGCTGAGAAACAGGAGCAATATAAAGACTGGCATGTTATTCCTCCGCGTCTACCTTTTCGGTAGACTTCTTCTCTTTTTCATAATCGCAGTCGGGCGGCTTCAGAATGGCGATATAGTCGTCTCCGTTTGTGTAAGAAGACAGTGGACGAACCTGTCCGTTCGGTTGATTTCTTCGACATCCGCACTTATAAAAGTTCAGATATTTGCAACCATTACATGTTAGCTTTCTGTCTACCCAATAATAGCCGCTGTCACTTCTGGCCTTTCCCATATGTCATACACTCCTTCTTGTTAAACTACGATACACCGGCCCTGGAATCAGGCCAAGCACTCGTCCGCCACTATCGTCAGGAGGATCGGTCAGAGGTCTTCCACACATTGGACAAAAACGAAAGTGAATCTCTTTTCCAGATGTGTCCACAAAAGTGTTTGTACCTGAGATAATGTGTGCAGAGTAGTCACTGGTGCCGTCTAATTTGTCTACAGCCCAAAACGGCCTCTCCTTACGACAGTAGGTACACGCAATCAAATTACACCACTCCAATCATCTATTTTGGAACCAGCTCTAATTATCCGTTCAGGTATCGATCCTGCCATCCCATAAAAGGTGTTCCACCTGGAACTGTTCGGATATAAAATTGATTAACTAATTCCTTATATATGACTTAAAGGGTTGCCCCTCCAAGTCAATGTGAAATCATCCTTTTGTATCTGGGAAGAAATGTTCTCTGAACCTATGATAATCACGAAGTTTCTTGTTTGCAACAGAGATAGATGGATACGTTTGATGGAAAACCTTTTCAATCGTCTCAATGTCTCCGCTCTGTATCTCTCCGTTTTCCAGCTCGTACATATAAGTGCGGTTGAAAATTCCAGACCAGTAAACTTTGTCATATGCAAAGAGGTTGATTTCCTCTCCGCCGCTTTTGCCAAAGTTGCGAATCAGAATACGTAGCGTCTTTGTATCAACCCGATCCGCACGACATGTGCGCAAAAGAAAATCAGAATACACATACTTGAGTGTGATTACGCCCCTGCCCTGGGATTCATAGCTGGTTGAGTCCCGATACTCCTTGATATAGTCCATGATTGTTTTGTTCGGGAAATACTTGTGGCCTTGAAACTCAATGCAGTCATCCAGAACCTCTGCTTTTTTCATCGCAACAGCTTCCTCAGCGGAAAAGCCGCACCAGGCCAAATAGATTGCCGTGATTTGTGTGCTGAATATTCTATCATCAATCCGTTCGGCAACCCATAGGGTGTCGGTAATTGATTGCTGAAGGGAAGAAAAATCCTTAAAGTACCTTGTGTTGTAGACATGGTTCGATGGAATCATATCGTATGTCACATTTTTTAGGTTATCCAAATACGGCTGGTCAATCAAACCTCTTTCGTTCAACCACTTGATATATCGGTTAACTCTACTTTTATAGGTGGCAAAAGCATTTAGGTTTGAGATATTCATTTTGCCAATCAGTATTGCGTACTCTTCTGTTGTGTAGCCATCCTCCAATGACTTTCCGATAGACCTCTCTGCTTTTTCAAGTCTCTTCCAGAAAGCATCGTACACCGACACAGACTGCTCCGAGAAATTCTCATTACCAGACTGGATGTACTGGCTACGGTAACTACTGTTATCCACGTGCCATCCTCCTATTTCTGATTGCCACTTAGAAGTAGATTAGTTTACTCCTTGCAAGTGTTACTATAGCAGATAGTCCGCCGTTTGTCAATAGGAAATAGCAAAATTATTTTTGGCTTTTCCAAGAGGCGAAAACACTGCTATAATATTGTGCATACTCTTGACTTAGGCCAGAGCACCCGTTGGCAAAGAATGCGTTCAACACCTCTTCCACCTCATCCCGATCTGCCACAATCGGAATGCGAGTGTTCAATTTTTTCCCATACACTACATCGCCAAATGCGTGTGCTGTCAAACGAACCTGGCTACGCTGAATATTGAACATTATGTTCAACTGCTCATTTTGGATTACTTCTTCATAGGGTGCAACCTTGACCTTATGTAGCTCCTGTTCGGTCATCATGCCATACGCTGCGTTCATCATCTCCAGCCGCATTTCTCCCCATGGACGGCAGGGAAGTAACACACGGCTGGAGGACGTACTTGTTAAATCAAAGTCGCCACTGGTCATTCGCTTGGATTCTATGCCGTTTCGCACTACCATTATTTCTTTTTCCTCCAAATCTCTGATTGACTTACGAGAAAATATGAGCTATAATAAAACTACAAGCGATAATAAAGTGTCGCTGTGCTTTTTACTATACCAGAAAATATTATCGATGTCAACAGGAAAGCGATAAAATATTATCTTTTGGAGGGACGCATAATGGAGTCCGTGCTTTATACCCGGATAAACGAACTGCGCAGGAATAAAGGAATCTCATGGGCAAAATTTGCCGAAGACCTTGGCGTTGCAGAATCTTTGATTCGGAAATGGAAAACAACGACATCACCTTCTGTTGATAAAGTTAAAATGATTGCTGAATATTTTGGGGTATCTGCTGATTACCTAATCGGATTGTCTGATATCCGAGACTCCGCAGAAAAACTGGTCGGGGATGAAGATTTCGTGTCTCTGCAAAGAGCCAAGTCCAGGATGTCTCCACAGGATAAGGAGCGCATGATGGGTATGTTGCGGCTTGGCTTCTATGAGGCATTCAAGGACGAAGAAGAATAAGTCCTGTTTATCGGACACATGATTTGATATAGTTGCAATGAGTACCTGGGTGGAGGTGTATCAATGATCCGATATCCGTTTATCTATAATCAGGTGTTGCAGATATACAGAGACATGGAACAGATTAGATTCCCGATTGAGCCAGACAATATCATCTCAAGATTTTCAAACTGCCGTATCAGAACCTACCAGCAGTTCGCTCAAACAAACGGATGTTCTATTCGGGATGTTATTTTGTTATGCGAAAGTAAATCTGGATGCACCCACTACGATGTGGCAAACAATCGTTATCTGATTTTGTGGAACTCAGACAACGCCGACAATAATGTTTCTGGAAGAAAGAGATGGACAAAAGCCCATGAGCTTGGGCATGTCGTTCTGAAACACCTTCCATTGGTGGCGGAGCCTATGCTTGCAGAGCACGGCTTTCGCCCAATGGAGGCGTCCGATTTTGAGGTTGAAGCAGATCAGTTCGCAGCCACTCTGCTTTGCCCGATGCCTCTGTTTTCTATGCTGGAAATCAAATCTCCAATTGATATCCAAAATGTATTCGGGCTTTCCAACGAAGCATCCAACCACAGATGGGACGAATATATCAAGTGGCTACGGTATCGAAGAAAAACGGCCTGGGAGAACGATATGAAACGGGTTGCCATGCAAAAGGGAGTCATATTGCCTTAACAAATCTCGCTCCGCAGTGCCGCTTCAATATCTCAGCAGGCGTTAGGCCGCTCTGCATGGTTCCATAGCAGATTGGTTTACGGTTGCAGTATATGTAATACTTTCCGTCAAGAATTTGAACGCCCCACAGATCCTTTGTTCTGGTCTCTGTCCCGTTCATCTTCTTCATCATCACGAACTCATCCACACTAACTTCTCCTGCACATCCATATGTTTTATCCTATCCATGACAGCTCCCCGATTAAGGGGAGCTTGTTCTTTTCTCCAACTCGTTTAACTCCCGATGGGCTTCTCCAATGGTGTCTGCGGAGAGAACGAACCGTCCGCGATCATCCAGCACTTCAATGTGTCCACTACGATTCACAAGGTTATAAAACATTTCAAGCACCTCCTATTACATCTTCCGTTCATCGACGGTATAAATTAACTATCACGCTATGTTTTGTTCGCCCCATTTGAGATACATTTTTCCGTTCTCGTCCATTTCACGGGACATCAACACAGACAACAGATCGTAGTCCACACCAAACCGCTCATAGATTTCATCCAAATCTGTGTCCTGCCCGCGCATGAAGAGGTTGAGCTTTTCCTTTGCCAGCACCATTTGCATCTGGTTTGACTCAATGCTTCCAAGATAGGTGACAAAATAAATGTTCTTCATCCGGGTTGAGTTGTATCGAATAAACCGCATATAGAACTGACTCATCCGAGAGTTGTTGTAATGCAACTCAGGAATGATTACAGTGTCCACAAACTCAAAGTTTACAGAAGAGGGGAGACTTTGCTGGGTGCAGAGCAGGATTCCGTTCCCACTTTCTTTCAGCGTCTTCCGCAGTTTCCGCCTGGCCGCAAGAGTTGTCGTCGATCCCGTGACCACAAACAGTGGTCTATCAGGGAAACGGTCACGAATGGCATCCGCATATGCGTTGACCACATTCTTATGACGCACACCAATAGCCACAATCTCGTCCTTTGCGTCATCCAGCATGTCCATTACCTTGGCAATTTTTGTGGGCAATCCGCCATGATATTCCTCCACCGTGTTTGGGGCGGCGCGGATTCTGAGAAGCAAAGTAATTTGCTGGATCAGACGCATCATAGCGTCTTTGCGGAGGTTTCCAGTGGATGCAAAGTATCTGCTGCGCATCCGCTCAAATGATTCAATCGCGGTTTTGTATACCTCGCGCTCCGCATTGGAGAACTGCACTGCAACCTGGTGAATCTTCTTGATGTCCTTTCCAGATACCTCCTTAAAAGTCCTGGCGATAACAAAGCGCTCCAAAATCTTTTTCAGCTCATCCGCATTGAAGATATCCTGGTTACGCTGGGCAACACCAAACACGGTAATCTTTTCAGGCAGATGGCTTTCAGAAAATAGCTTGAATCCCTTGCTGTATGGTGGAATGGGCATTCCATAATTTTCGTTTGGATATTCATGAAGACCCTCATCAATCCCTTCTTTCTTGCTGTATCGGTCATAGCGATATACTGACCGACACCAGGAAATCATGTTGACCGAATTGTTATAGGCCAATTCAAGCTGAGGGAAAAATTCAGCGATGTTATTTCTGGTACTGGTTCCGGTCATCAAAAGCTTAAACCTACAACGGCGAAACACATTCAGTACCGCCTTTGCCCGTTTGCTGGATGGGTTTGTCATTTCATCGCTCTCATCAAAACAGAGGGCAATTTTTCCACCGTGGGTTTTTACCCAGGATTTGATTTGCCGCTGATACTTGGACAGCATGTTTAAGGTGATGATGGCAAAATCTCCGCGCTGAATGCGTTCCAGATCTTTGATACGATTGACCATCACATAGGGGAGATTGTAGCTTTGCAGCACCACATCCCAGTTGTTCTTGATGGAGATTGCAGAAGAAACTACCCAGGTACAAAATGCGTTCTGTCGTTTCATCCGATACATTCCAGACGCAATTCCGGCAAGTGTTTTACCGGAGCCTTGTTCCCACTGCAAAAGCATATTTCTTTTTTGCAGGACAAGATTTAGGTCATGCTTTTGGATATCGTTGAGATAAATCTGTTCGTCGTTCTCGTTGTCGTATACAGTGAACTCAGCCAGAAATCGCCCAATATTCTCATCCATCACCATGGAGGACAAGGGCTGCTGTTCAATCTGGTATTCCTTCTGACGGCGGCGGATCATCTTTGCAAAGCGTCCAAACTCTGCTGCATCCATTTGGTCATATACGATCTGATAAATGGGGATCGGCTGTTTCATCTGCTCCGACATACGGCGGGACATCTTCTGGCTGTATGCCTTGTAGCCAATGGAATATCCATAATTCACCATGCGAATCACATCTTCTGGCTTTTTTGCATTCTGTTTGCGAACGGTGTTACGAAGATAGGCAAGAACTTTTGCTTCGGTAATTCTGACACGACACCATTCCTTATAGGACATACCCACGGGCTGCTTCTGCGTATAATACTTGTTGATATACTCACAGC
>ENA-UOIZ01002225-UOIZ01002225.1-human-gut-metagenome-genome-assembly--contig:-P88-NODE-2225-length-13880-cov-7.738445_pt1 | contig 13880 bp, 6 predicted proteins | sample MGYA00242336_ERZ723883 | MGnify/ENA metagenome assembly ERZ723883 | reverse complement strand
CATGATTTTCAGCAGTCGGGGATCGGAACCCTTCTCCTTTTTAGGCTTTGCCGCAACGCCCGAAGGCATGCACCATGCAACCGCCAAGGTCAAAGCCATCAAACCTGTTGCGGAGTAAGAAATAAAATTCATTTTCAAATCGGTTTATAATTTATCGTTAGTTTTCGAGGGTTCGTCATACGCTTGTCTCTCCGTAAAACGGATATGCGGACGCATTCATTATACAAATATATTTATTATTATTTGAATTTTGCAAACGGGCGGCGAAAAAACTTCAAAGTCCTACGAGTCATTATGGACATTAAAGACTTTAAGGACGCTTCGGCAGCACGCCGCCGAAGCAAAAATACGCAAAAAAGTTTTGCAGATAACACAATAAATCTTAACTTTGCAAAAGTGCATTTATCGGCTCCCGCCCAATTTCATGGGGGGGGGTAGATCTACATAGGAAACCTTATTTTTTAACCACTAAAACCACACCCAAATGATTTCAAATCAACAATTTGACAAATTCTTCGGGGGGGGGATTTTCGCAGGCGAATAATTTTCGGGCTGCTCTTGGTCGTCGCAACTGTCTGCGGCGGCTTTGACGCATCGGCACAGAAACACGTCGTCAGCGGAACTGTCCTCGACGGCGGGAGCGGAACAACGCCAGTTCCGCTGGTCGGCGCGACCGTTACCATTAAAGGAACATCGCTCGGCACCAACACCGACATCTACGGCAAGTACTCGCTTACCGTAAATTCTCCGGAAGACATTCTCGAATTCCAGTTCATCGGCTATCAGACGCAGGAGATCAAGGTCGGCGCACAGACCGCGATCGATGTCGTACTGAAAGATTCGTCGCAGAAGATCGGCGAAGTTGTCGTAACTGCACTCGGCATCACCCGCGAGGAGAAGAGTCTCGGTTACGCGGTGTCGAAACTCGGCAACGAAGAACTGACCAACGTCGAGAGCGGCAACTGGCTCAACAGTCTTACCGGCAAAGTAGCAGGTCTGAACCTCGACGCTTCGTCGGCAGGTCCTGCGGGTTCGATGCGTGTAACGCTGCGAGGCGAAAGTTCGCTGTCACATGACAACAACACCGCCCTGTTCGTAATAGACGGCGTACCTATCAATTCGAGCATGGACGGCAACTCCAACAACTCGTCTTACGAAGACGGCGACGCCCCGATCGACTACGGTAACGGCGCAGGCGACCTCAACGCCGAGGACATCGAATCGGTATCGGTGCTGAAAGGTCCCGCCGCAACGGCACTCTACGGTTCGCGAGCAGCGCACGGAGCGATCGTTATCACCACTAAATCGGGAAAGAAGAACCGAGGAATCGGCATTACCTATAATACGAACATCGTATTGGAGGAGGCTGGATTCTGGCCCGATTTCCAAACCGAATACGGAGCCGGCAACATAGGTCCCACTGTCGCAAGCAACGACCATATGTCGAACGGCATCACCCCAGACGAATACTCGTTCTGGACGGTTACGGCGAACAAGTCGGACACGGGCGAACGGATCGTGCGCTACCACTCGCGCTACCATTTCGGCGAACGGATTGAGGGGCAGATGCGTTATCTCTACTCATCGCGCAACTGGGAGGACGATACATACACACGTAAACTTTACAAAAACGAAGATTGGTACAAGGGTTTCTTCCGCACCGGCGTAACGTGGACCAACAGCCTTTCGGTCGATGCCGGCGACGGCAAGGGACAGTCGATGCGCGTATCGGTAAAGGACGTACGCAACAAGTGGATCGTTCCGAACACGGGATACAATACGCAGAATATCAGTCTGTCGATGTCGAGCAAGCGTAACAAGTACATTCAGGCTCAGGCCAAGGTAACCTATCTGCGCAAGAACAGCGACAATCTGCCTATTGCCGGTTACAGCAACGCCACACCACTCAAATCGCTGATGTGGAAGCCGTCGTCGATCTCGGTAAACGACATGTACAACGAGTACGTCAGCGGGCGAATCGACAGGCATTTCGAAGAAGACGCTTCGATTACTCTTATCGATGCGACGCTCGACAACCCGTATGCGATCGCATACGAACACCTGAACACTCAAAGCCGCGACCGCATCTACGGTAACGTCAGCGTTACGGGAAACATCATACCCGAGGTACTGTCGTTGACGCTGCGTTCGGGCATCGACTTCAACAACGACTTCCGCACACAGCAGAAACCGTTCTATACGATGACGTACGCCCAAGGTATGTATCGAGAGCAGACGATTCGCAAAATAGAGATCAACAACGATTTCCTGCTCTCGTTCAAGAAGTCGTTCCGCAACGGAATCTCACTCAACGCTTCGTTCGGCGGCAACAACATGACCTACAAGTACCAGAACATCTCGCTCAAAGCGAACATGCTCGATGCCAAGAACATCTACATGCTGTCCAACGTCAAGGGACAACTCTCGACACAGTCTGTCCGCCGTGCCAAAAGCATAAATTCATTCTACGGATTCGTTTCGTTCGGCTACCGCGACATGTTCTACATAGACGTAACGGGGCGCAATGACTGGTCGAGTACACTCGCCAAGGGACACAACTCCTATTTCTACCCGTCCGTCAGTGCCAGTGTGCTGCTCAGCGAAATTTTCGGACTCCAACAGAAGACATCGTGGATAAACCTGCTCAAATTGCGCGCTTCGTGGGCGAATGTCGGTAACGACACCGATCCTTATCAGTTGTTCGACACCTATACCATAAACTCCAATTTCACGAGTTCTTACGAACTTACCGCCGCTCTCAAAAACTACAATCTCAAACCGGAAAACGTCGAGAGTTGGGAGATCGGACTCGAAGCCAAACTATTCCGCGGAATTTGGGGATTCGATGTCGCCTATTACGACTCGAAGACCACCAACCAGATCATATCAGTACCTTCGGACTGGATTACGGGAGCATCGAGCAAAGTCATCAATGCAGGTGAAGTCCGCAACCGCGGTGTCGAGATTTCGACCAACATACGTCCGATAAACAACAAGAAATGGAAGATGAACATTTCGTTGAACTGGTCCAAGAACTGGAACGAACTCGTTTCGCTCGCCGACGGAGTGGACGTATGGCAACTAAACAAAAACACCATCGGCAACCGAGTGCTGATCTACGCTTACCCCGGAACCGAACTCGGACGAATCTACGGAACCGGCTACGAACGCGCTCCGAAAGGTGCATTCTACTACGACGCATCGGGCAAACGTGTAGACTGCTCGGGCAAGGTACTCGTCGATCCGGCAACCGGCAATCCGATCCTCGGCGAAGAGTTGCTCGACCTCGGCAGCATATATCCCGATTGGAAAGCCGGAATGTCGCTCAGTCTGAAATACAAGACACTCTCGCTCTCGATGTCGTTCGCGGCATCGGTCGGCGGCAGAGCCTACTCGCTCACCAATGCGATATTCTCCTACATGGGCAAGAACAAAAATTCGCTCGAAGGACGTTACGACGGACTGGTACACGACGGCGTGAACCTCAACAGCGACGGAACATACTCGCAGAACACGACCGTAACGACGGACATAGTCGATTATTACGGCACCTACGTATGGCATCGCAACAACGTAGAGCAGAACACGTTCGACACCTCATATCTGAAAATGAAGGAACTGCGTCTGGAATACTCGCTTCCTAAAAAGATATGCGCCGCATCGCGCGCTTTTCAGGGAGTAACGGTCGGATTCTTCATGACCAACGTATTCTGCATCACCAAATGGCCGCAGTTCGATCCGGAGGTGGCAGCGCTTGCAGGTTCGTCGCTCTATCGAGGCGTAGAAACCGGAAGTTACCCGATGACGCGCACCTACGGATTCAATGTCAAACTTCAATTCTAAAACGGGATATCGAATATGAAAAACATAAAGACATATACGGCTCTCCTGTGTTTGCTGTCTGCCGTCGCCTGCACGAGCGGGTTCGATGACTTCAACACCAACCATAACGAGCCTGAATACGGCGATATCACGCCGATAAACATGCTCGAATCGCTTATCGCCAATGCCGGCGACGCACTTTGCTACCGCACATGGCAACTCAACGGCGAACTGATCCAATACACGGTATCCGGAACGAGCAACAACTCCTACCACCGCTACGTGATTCCGAACACGGCGTCCGCTTCGTCGTGGAACTGGTTCTCGCGTCTGGCAGCCAATGCAGACGAGATGCAGCGGCTCGCTGTCAAGACGGGCGACGTGAACTGCGAGGCGATTGCGATAACCGTCAAGGCATTGTTCATGTCTAATCTCTCCGACTGTTACGGCGACGTGCCTTACACCGAAGCATTCGGCAACATCAACGGCACGGGTAACAATCAGCCCAAATTCGACACGCAGCGCACCGTCTACGAGAACATTATCGCCGAACTCGAACGCGCCAATTCGCTCTACAATCCGAAAGAGAGCATCAACGGCTCACGCGACCTGCTCTTCGGCGGCGATCTGACGAAGTGGCGCAAGTTCACCAATTCGCTCTACCTGCGCGTACTGATGCGACTGAGCAACCGCAACGAAGTATTCGGTGTGGCTGAGAAGATCAACCGTGTATTCACCAATCCGGCATCGTATCCGGTATTCGAGAGCAACGATGACAACGCGACGCTCTATTACAACGACGTAGAGCCGTTCGTGAACTATTTCGGTTCAACCACATCGTCATCGTTCACTGCATCGCGCAAGACATGTTCGACGATCATTGACATGATGTCGATTCCGGGCGACCCGCGCATTTCGGCATACTTCGTTCAGGGCGGCGACAAATGGAAAGGACGCGAAAGCGGAATGCCTTCGCAGGAGACCGATTCGAGCGGTATCGCAACGCTTAACCGAGACAATCTCGGTTCGTACTCCTCGCCGTACTCGTTCATGAAATACGATGAAGTGCTTTTCATCTTCTGCGAAGCGATCAAGCGAGGATGGGTGGCAGGCGGCGATCCTCTGGCAGAGGAGTACTACAAGCAGGCGATTACGGCGTCGATACGTTTCTGGAATAGCATCGACACCAAAAAGACGGTCATTACCGACAAGACAATCTCGAACTTCCTCGCGAAAGTACCTTACAACAATACGGTCGAGCAGATTCTCAATCAGAAATACGTAGCCCTGTTCTGGGTCGGCTACGAGTCGTGGTACGAGTATCGCCGCACCGGCTTCCCGAAACTGAAAATAGGCACTGCGACGAGCAACGACCACGTGCTGCCGACCCGATTCCAGTATCCGGACAACACCGCCAACGTAAATGTCGCCAACTATCAGGCGCAAGTCGAACGTCTGCGCACCGTATATAAGGGCGACGACGACATGAAGACACCGGTATGGTGGAGCAAACAGGCGGCAGAGGCAGGCATTGAATAAATCGAAAACGATAAACGAACATGAAAACACACATTTACAATATACGCGGATTCGCAATGGCTGCGGCTGCAACGATCGCAACGGCGGTCGCAACGCTTCTATGCTCGTGCGAATCGAAAGATGCCGAAGGCTCGTCGGTCGCTATCGTGGACGATCTCTACCGGATCGAATACTCCGAAGAGGGCGGCATTCAGGCATTCGTCGTCTATTCCGATGTAGGCGACTGGGAACTCAAACCTACATACGAAGAGGATTGGGAGTGGATCACTGCATGGCCTGCAAGCGGTCGCAACGACGCGCGATTTTCGGTCAAGGTCGATGAAAACAAGAGTGCGTATCCGCGCACGTGCGATCTGAACATGGTTGCCGGAGGACGGATAGTCGCCACGATAACATTCAATCAGAAAGGAGCCGCGCCGTCGATGGAGGTAACCTACTCCGCCGACACGAAAGTGGTTTCGTCGCTCGGCGAACAGTTCAAGATCAAGGTCGAAGCCAATATAGACTGGTCGGTGAACATTCCGACAGAGGCGGACTGGCTGTCGCTCGCCGAAAAAACCGACACCTATCAGATATTCGAAGTCAAGGAGAATCCGCTCGATTCCGAACGCTCGACAACGGTAACATTCGTCGCTACCGGAACGGCGCTCGCCCATCCGCTCATCGTCAAGCAGGCGAAACCGTCCGAATCGTTCCATGAATCGCGACTGGTTACCATAGCCGACGTACTCGCCATGACCGGTGGCGGTGCGGGAACGGTAAACGAGAACGTCTATGTAGAAGCATACGTAGTCAGCGACTGCACTTGCGGCAACTTCCCTGCGGCACAGATGTTCGTTCAGGACGGCAGCGACAAGGGTCTGTGCATCGAATTCGATGACGAGGACTCCAACGACTATCCGCTGAACTCCAAACTTACGATCCATCTTTTCGGCATGTCGGCATCGCTCGACGGTGAGACCAAAGCACCGAAATTCGACAATTTCTCACGCACGATGATCATGAAGACCGAGGAGAGCGATGGCATCGATCCTATCGCGATCGACGACGTATCTACCATCGGCAACCACGAAAACTGTCTTGTCGAACTGCGCAACGTCGAATACGTATTGCCTTACGGAACCTACCTCAACATCAATGAAACAGTTTTGAACAACGACTACGGCACATACGACATCACACCGTCGCTGCCGTTCTGCGAACGCAACAACGAATACGTCCACCTGCTGCGCGATGCTTCGGGCAACACGACTCAACTATATACTTGGTATATGTCGGTATTCCGTGCGGCGAGAATGATTCCGGATGGTACGGGCAATATCCGCGGCGTCGTTATGCGTCGTGTGAAGAAAGAGGGTACGGTATACCATATCCGCATGCGTTCGCTCGACGACGACCGTATTTCGGAAGACGCATCGACACGCCGATCCGAAACCGTCATGCAGATCGGGCCTTGGACGGACTACAAGAAAGGATTGGACAAGGCTGTCGCATCCGTAGGAACCGGACAACTCAAAGAGTCAGCAACCGGCGAAAGCGTAGCGGTAAACAACAGCGCGGGCAGCGTATCGATGTATTTCCAACCGGGTTGGACACGGTGTACGGAGGCTTCGTTCTCAAACGGCAAGTGGATTCCGCTCTACGCCAACTCGCCGGAGGTTATCCACTACTGCATAGTCGCTCAGGACTGGTGGCAGAACAACTACAACCGTATCGACGACTGCGACGGCACAGCATGGCTCATCACGACATCGACGGCAGGATGCACCGGACAACTGTCCATCGAATTCGCAATGGCAAGTTCGAGTTCGGGACCGATGAATTTCAGCCTCGAATGGGCTACGAACGAAAATGCGCCGCTCGAAGAGTGGGCGCAGATAGCGACTTTCGTATCCGCCAACGCCAGCACGACACAGGGAATGAAGATCTACACGATCGACCTTCCGCAGGAGTGTTGCGACAGGAGCGACCTCGTACTGCGCATGCGCGTATACAACGACCGCCGTGCCAAAAATACGAGTACGCCTATCGACCGTGCAGGAAACAACCGTATCGGCATAATCCGTATAAGCAGCAGATAAAAACACAGAAACATCATGAAAAACATATTGAAAATATTCGCGTCGCTCACTCTTGCGGCAACCGTACTCGCATTGTGCGGATGCAGGGAAGAATCCAAGAGCGATTACCGATATTCGGAGCGACTGGTATCACGCATATACATCAATACCGAACTATCGATATACGAAGGACAGACCGTAGCGATTCAGGGTCGCGGATTCACAGCCGGAGACAAGGCGATATTCCGCAACGAAAAAAGAGAAGTCGTCATTTCATTCGCCGAAACGACCGACACCTACGCGACATTCGTCGTTCCCGAAGAGTTGGAACGCGGCGACTACGTATTCTACATCGCCAGAGGCGATGCCGAGCAGAAAGTTTGCAGAATCACGGTCTGGATCACGACCGAGTTCGACATTCCCGACCGCGACGGCTTCAACATCAAGGGTGTAGTGTTCTGCGGCAAGGAGGGTCTGGCAGACGTGGCAGTTTCGGACGGTATCGCCACGACCGTTACCGACGAAAACGGCTACTACTGGCTGAATTCCGACAAGTCGAACGGTTACGTATTCGTTTCACTGCCGTCGGGCTATATGCCCGTAACGGGAGATAACGCATGCCCGGGATTCTGGATGCCGGTTTCGAGCGACGCAACGATCGCCGAACAGTGCAACTTCGAGTTGAAAAGCGTGGACAACAACAACCATTTCGTAATCTTCGCCGCCGACCTGCACCTCGCCAACCGCGACAGCGCGAACGGCGACATGAGCCAGTTCCGCGACGGATTCATGGTCGATTCGCAGGCTCTCGCAACCGAATACGGAATCGACCGCACCTACGCGATAGTTCTGGGCGACCTTACGTGGGACCACTACTGGTATGTGCAGAAATACACGCCTGCCAACTACAAGAACACCGTTACGGGCTACTGCGTACCGATGTTCAACACGATGGGCAACCATGACAACGACCCTTACGTGCAGGGAGACTTCGCGGGCGAGGCGTTCTACAAAACCGTGTTCGGACCTTCATACTACTCGTTCGATCTCGGCGAGGTACACTACATCGTACTCGACAACATTGCATGGATCAACACCGGCGGTTCGCAGGGCATAATAGGCAACCGCAACTACCGACGCAACCTCACCGCCACTCAGTACGAATGGCTGCGCAACGACTTGCAGCGAATCAAGGACAAATCCAAACCGATCGTCGTCTGCACACACTGTCAGTTACACTCGAACAACAACTCCGATTTCGGAAACAACGCATCGCTCACCGGCAGCGGCACTGCCGATATACTCGAATGTCTCGCAGGATTCAAGAACGTGCATATCATGACCGGACACTCCCATATAAACTCTACCATGGTGATCTCCGACGCCGTAATCGAGCATAACACAGCCGCCGTATGCGAATGCTGGTGGTGGGGAGGCAAATATTCGGGACGCAGCGTCTGCAAGGACGGTACGCCTTCGGGATACGGTGTATTCGAAGTCAAGGGTCGCGACATCGAATGGTACTACAAAGGTATCGGCTGCGACCGCGACGAGCAGTTCCGTTCCTACGACATGAATCTCGCCAAAAGTATTATAGGCGAATACGCCACGATACTGAACAAGCAGACCGATTCGCCGCGCGACACCGCCGGCAACGATTATGCGGCATTGGAAAACAACATGGTTTATATCAACGTATGGAACTACGATCCGCAGTGGAAAATCGAGGTTACCGAAGGAGGTAAACCACTGACCTTAACCCGCGTATTCGACCGCGACCCGCTGCATACGCTCTGCTACGACATTCCGCGCGTACAGAGCGGAGGTTCGCTCACATCGAACGACGCATCCAATCGCAATTCGCACATGTTCGCGGTCAAGGCTTCGACATCGTCATCGACACTCGAAATCAAGGTTACCGACCGTTTCGGCAACGTATACACAGAAACGATGACGCGACCTAAGGCATTCCACACGAAAATGAAATAACAAAACGGACACAGACATGAAAAACATAATCAGAACAATCCTGTGCGCGTTAGCAATCGTCCCGACCGCTCTGTTCGGCGGCTGCAAAAGCGATGAAAGCGTCGCACCCGACGTTTCGTCCGAAAAGACCTCGATCAAGGTAAACAAACGCGGTCTGGACTACAACGGAGGCGAAGTAACGATAGACGTAAAGTCCAACACATACTGGATCATCAACTACGACGAAGAGAACGTCGATTGGATCAAGGTTACTCCGCGTGCATCGTACGGCGACACGGAAGTAACGGTGGAGGTCGATCCGAACAAGCGCGACGAACGTACGGTAACTCTCTATTTCGACACCGTGGACGGAGTAAAACTCGAAGTGTCCATATACCAGAGCGCACACGGAGAGACCATATCCTATTACAACGAGAACTTCGGCAACGGAGCATCTGCCGCAACAGCCGATTACAAAGATTGGAGCCGCAACGGATTCGGTTCGGACATGGTACGCTATTCCGGCTCGGCACAGATCGCCGCTTCCGCACAGTCCGCAGGCTACGACGGTGCTTCGGGCGGCAATGCGGCACTGTTCGCCGAGAACGGCGATACATTCACGCTCGGCCCTATCGACACCAAGAACGACATCTATTTCCGCATGTCGTTCGGCGTCTGCAACACCATCGGAGCATTCGACAAGGAGGGGTTGAAGGTCGAAGCGAGCATGGACGGCGACGACTGGTATCCGTTCGCCTACGAAACCGGCACCATCGCATCGGGATGGGGTGCGGCATCGGCGATATTCCACATCATAGGCGTAGACCGCATGTATCTGCGGTTCACAGGCAATGCCGGATACGCGATAGACGATCTGCTTCTTACCGAGGGCAGCGAATCGGACAACGGATACGAACTCGAATTCAGTCTCGACGGCGACGACAACTATAAAACAGGCTACGTATACTTCTCCGATGATTTCGACTGGGTTACCTACGAATTCGGAGGCACCGACTATGTCGGCAATCCGCAACTCAACACTGCTGAAACGCGATTCGACAACGTATATACTCTTACACAGGATCTCGTGGACAAGTTCGAACAAGCCGGTTGGGTACAGATTGACAACAACAGTCCGGCATATCTCCGACTTGGCTATCTCAAACTCGGCAAGAGCAAGACCTCGGGCATGGTACAATCGCCGGCATTCACAGAGATACGCGAAGGTCGTACCGTACATACCGAATTGACTTTCAAGGCAACGGGATATGAAGGTTCGACCGGAGTACGCGATCTGGGCGACATCAAAATCGAGGTAACAGGCGGCGGAACCATCAACTCGGCGACGCAGACCGAACTCGAAATTCCGCTCGAAACCTACAACGAATGGACGGAAGATCCGATTACGGTACGCATATACAATGCAACGACCGATACGCGGGTAATATTCAAATCCGCATATTCGACCGAATATCTGACTGCGGCAGGCGTCTCCAACCGGTTCTTCCTCGACGAGGTCGCACTCTCGAAGATATCGAAGAATACGGAGATAGTCGAAGAGTGGTCGGAAACGCTTGCCGTGCCGGGTGTCGGCACATCGAACGTATCGGCCTCGTCCTCTTCCATTACCGCTTCATGGGACGCTGTCGACCACGCATTCCGCTACGAATACGTCGTACGCAAGACATCCGACGGAAAAGTCATCGAACAGGGTATTTTGGATACGCCGTCATGCACGATAAACGACCTCGGCACGGGCGTTACCTACGAACTCTCCGTTCGAGCGCTCGGACATGCCGAATCGCTGCGCTACCAACCGTCGGAATGGACTGCACCTGTCGCTGCAACCACGATAGACAAGGATGTGCATCCGTTCGGCTATGTATTCTTCGAGGACAATTTCGACTGGCTCGACGAAACCTGGGCGATGACAGGAAATGAAACGACGTGGGTAGCAGGATTCCTCGATCAGGAGTGCAAAAGCATAACGACAGCGAATTATTCCGTCGAGAAGGTCGCGGAATGGGCATCGCGAGGGTACGGATATGCGACGAGCAAGTGCCGCGTATACATCAATCTCGGAAATCTCAAAATCGGTCGTACCGTAAGCGCATCGAAGAACGTCGGCGACCATGCGGGATACTTCATTCTGCCGACTAACGCCGTAGCCGGCATTACGGACGGAGCATCGATCAATGTCAAGTTCGAGATGGACGTATGTGCCATTTCGGCATTGAGCGACACGCGCAATCTGACGGTTTCATGTTCCAACGGCGAGAGTTACGATTTCACGTTCGATGTTTCCGCAATGAGGCAATGGGTTGCGATCGAACCGCTCGTCTTCCACAACGTATCGAATACATGCACGTTCACGATCTCGACAATGAAGTGGCAGCAGGAAATCGTACCTAACCGCGTAGGACTGGACAACATTCGCATCTCGAAATACGATACGAGTGCAGATCAATAACCTAAAAAACTACAATAAAAATGACAACCAAAAGAGATTATCGCTACCCTGCCCTGAGGGTTTGCCGTTGTACGGCGGAGCATGGCTTCGCTATTTCGGCGGAATCGGGACTGCCGTCGATAGACGACGACTGGACAAACAATGATTACGAATAACCGTTAAAAGCAATCGAACAATGAAAAAGATTATCAAAAACATCATGTTCATTGCCGCAACGGCAATGACACTCGCCGGTTGTACGAACGATATCGACGAGGGACAAGCAATCGACATCTCACAGAAAGGCGGTAACGTCGCATTGAAACTCGATGCGCAGATAGCAGACTCACGAACCGACCGCGACGACACTACGGGCAAACTGTCATGGAACGCAACCGACGAACTCGGCGTAGTGGTTGTCGGAGCCGATGCCATAGACGTAAATCTTAAAGCAATAACCGACGGTTCGGGATCGTTCGAAACCGCCGGAGGCACGCAGACTACCGGAACGATGTACGCCTACTTTCCGTACCGAGAATACGCATCTGACAGCAGTTTCGCAGCGTACAACTCCAAGAATGCCACCGACATCTGGGTTTCGCTCAACTCCGGTCAGACGCAATCGGTCGCCGGAGCGTTCGAAGCCGGAAAATACATTACTATGGTATCCGAGCCGGCAACGCTGATCGAAAATGAAACGACATCGCTCCGATTCAATGCCATCGCATCGGTTCTATGTTTCGACATCTACGGCACCGTGGCTTCCGGCGAAAAAGTCAAAAGCGTAACCGCAGTCAGCAACAACACTCTCGCAGGAGGTTACAAATACGACATGACGTCGAACATCTACGATTTCGCTTCGTCGATTCAGCGCAAGGCTGCTATCGTCAATATAGACGAGCCGTTCGACACTCCCGCCGCAGCCGGAGAGGGCAAAGTATACATGGCGGTCATGCCGGGTACTCACACCCTCAAAGTAACCGTCGAAACCGACGCCAACTGCTATGTATTCAACTACAAAAACACTGTAGAATGCGTTGCCGGCAAAATCGGCACACTCAAACTCAATCTCGCCAAGGCGGATGAAAAGCATGTGTACATCAACGGCTACGATCTTTGCATCTGGGGCGGCGACGCTCTGAACGATGCGACCGGTTGCGTTCCGGGTATGACGGCGATAAAAACGACCGACGGCGAAACGCCTTACATCTCCACTTGCGCAAGCAATATCCAGGGAACCGAACAGATAAACTCGATGGATGCGTCTACGATTGCATCATATCTTTCGAGCCGAGGTTGGAGAGATTTCACCGACAATTATAAAACCGCGCTTTACCGACTGACCGAAATGGTCGGTTGCGTAAAGGTCGGTACGGCAAGCGGTATAGGAACATTCTATCTGCCATGCCGTGCGGGTATCGACGGCAAGAATCTCTCCGTCAAGTTCGACGCCATGAAATGGAAAGGCACCAATGCCAATGCACATCCGGTCGTAGCCAAAATCGTTTCGGGCAACGGACTTATCAACGGAGTAGGAACGGAAGCGACCGTCGCAGCCGACATCAACGACTATGACGTCGGCAATCTCGGCGAAGTGTCGTTCATAGTAACCGATGCTACTCCGGAAACCGTGATTTCGATATCGATCGGTACGGCAAGCAAGACTCCGCGCGCAATCGTGGACAACCTCGTAATGGACACAATCGTAATCGAAAATGCAGAACCGCTCGACACACCGCAGAACGTGCGTCTGTCGATGTTCGCGCCGATTACCGAGACCGGCATTACGACACGTCCGATAGAGTTCGCATGGGACGGAGTTACAGGGGCATCGGGCTACGAATACTCTGCCGCAATCAATGGCAAAACGGTAGAGGGTACCACTGAAACAAACGTTCTGACAATAGCCAATACCGATATCTCACTGCTCGACGCCTCACTGAAAGTAAAGGCACTGGGAGTGGACGGCATCTCGGCAGACAGCGAATGGAGCGAAACTACGGAGGTTGCGAAAGAGGTTTTGTTCTGCGACGATCTGGAAT
>ENA-UOIZ01002221-UOIZ01002221.1-human-gut-metagenome-genome-assembly--contig:-P88-NODE-2221-length-13898-cov-6.495702_pt1 | contig 13898 bp, 8 predicted proteins | sample MGYA00242336_ERZ723883 | MGnify/ENA metagenome assembly ERZ723883 | reverse complement strand
ATGATTCGTTAAGTTTTTATGTTTCGTTGAAAATTAATTTTCAGTTTCGATATTATCCCTGCGCAATAGATATGCCAAATGCCGAAAACCGCGTTTTTATGACAAACCGACCGTATCGCTGTCAGTAAAATTGACAATTTGTCAGAAACAGGATATATTTGCAATACCAAAATGTCATATCGCACCATGAAAAGATTTCTATTTTCGGTTATCGCGTTCTTCACCGTATGTTACGTCGGCAGATCGCAGACGTTCGACTATTCTGTCATTGCGCCGCATCCGCGGCTGATTCTGAGGACTGGCGACATCGAAGCAGTACGCAATCTGTGCAAACGCGATTCGGCGGCAATGCGTCTGCACGAAATTATTACCGACAAGGCGTACAGACACCTCAACGAGACTGTATCCGTCCGTCAGAAGCAAGGGAAACGACTGCTTCATGTTTCGCGCGCCGTACTCGAACGGGTGGTATTCTGCTCCTACATGTATCTGATGACCGAAGACGAAATTTACGCACGTCGGGCAGAAGAGGAGATGCTCGCAGCGGCGGCATTCGATGACTGGAATCCGTCGCACTTTCTCGATGTCGGCGAAATGACGGCGGCACTGGCGATAGGCTATGACTGGCTCTACGGGTTTCTGTCCGCCGAAAGCCGCACGAAGATTGCCGATGCCATAATAAACAAAGGGTTATTAGGTGCCGAGAACAATAAACAGATGTGGTTCTACCGAGCGACCAACAATTGGAATCAGGTCTGCAACGGAGGATTGGTCTTGGGCGCACTCGCCGTATGGGAGTACCGTCCCGATCTGACGGAATCGATAATCGAGAAGGCATTGGCAACCAATCCGAAGGCGATGCGCAGTTATGCTCCCGACGGCGTATATCCCGAAGGGTTCGGATATTGGGCTTACGGAACGTGGTACGAGGTATTGATGATAGAGTCGCTGAGGTCGGCTTTGGGCGACAGTGCAGGATTGGAGCGAATGGAAGGATTCCTCGCATCAGCGGATTTCATGAATTTCATGGTCGCTCCATCGGGCGTATGCTACAATTTCTCCGACACACCAGCAGCGGATGTCATAAATCCTCTACTCTACTGGTTCGCCGCCGAGACCGGAAATGCGGGTCTTGTCGGACAAGACAGAGAGCGTATTGCCGGCAGCAAGGACAAATTGCGAATCGAAAGTCCGCGGATGCTGCCGTTCGCCATGCTGTTCGCATCGCGTTGCGATTTCGGCAAGGCTGCCGATGACGGCACAAAATTTTGGTGCGGACGAGGCGAGGTCCCATTGTTCATCTATCGCAACGGCGATACATATCTTGCAGCGAAAGGCGGTTCTCCGAGCCACTCCCACGCACATATGGACGGAGGATCGTTCGTCTATGAATGGGACGGGATACGCTGGGCAGCAGACCTCGGTTCACAAAACTACTATTCGCTCGAAAGTCGGGGTGTAAAACTGTTCGCCAGAGGGCAGGACAGCCCCCGCTGGTCGGTATTCAGATTATCCAACGTTTCGCACAACACACTGACGATAAACGACAAACTGCACCGTTACGACGGCAAGGCAGAGATGATCGAAACATATTCGGAAGAGTGTCGTTACGGTGCGCGGTTCGACCTTGCTCCGATACTGTTCGATGTCGCGAAAGCGGAACGCACAATTACTATCGACGACGAGGCAAATGTTAAGATAACAGATGACATAGTCGCCGGCGACGAAGCGTGCAGCGTCAGATGGACTATGGTTACCGGTGCATCACCGCGCATAATAGACCGGCGAACGATAGAACTTACGCATAGTGGCAAGCGGTTGCTTGTCCGTGCCTCGTCGCCGGCGCGAATAGAGGCATTCATAATGTCGAACGACCCGCCGCATGATTACGATGCCCCGAATCCCAATACTTGTCGCATAGGATTCACGACCGACATCAGGCGCGGGAAACAGGCGGTGATAAAAGTGGAACTTGTGCCGGAGAGATAACAGTCCTTAAAGTCTTTAAAGAGATTAGGGCTGCACTTTACGGTGCAGCCCTAATCGTTAGCATAAAAAGCGCAGTCGCTATTTCTCCTCCTCGTAGCCGTCGGCCTTTGCACTCCACATCGTAAGCAGAGTCAGAGTACCGAGAATCGCCATTACGAAGATCGTGATGTATGCGGCATTCCAACCGTACTGTTGTGCCACGTAGCCGAAGCCCAAACCGGATACGATCGTACTTGCATAACCGAAGATGCCGAGGATACCGTTAGCGGTAGCAGCGGCTCTGTTGGTTGCCTGATTTGCAGCAGCGATTCCGAGCAGTGCCTGCGGACCGTAGATGAAGAATCCGATGAAAGTAAACGGAATCAGCATGAGCCACCACGACGAACCGGCAGGAATAGCCCAGAATCCGGCAATCGACAGCATAGTACCTATCATGCAGAATACGCACGTATGATGAGCCTTGCTCTTGAAGATATGGTCGGTAGCCCAACCTGCAACGACCATACCGATATTACCGCCGACGAACTCGAACACGATGCAAAGCGTCGTAGCCACTGCAAGCGACAAACCCTTCGATTCGGTAAGCAGCGTAGGACCCCAGTCCAAAGCGGCGAAGCGCACAACGTAAACGAAGAAATTGGTAATGGCAAGAGTCCAGATCAGACGATTGCCGTAGACCTTGCGGCGAACGAATGCTTTGTAATCGGCTTTCTCCTCCGGAGTCTGCACGATCACTTTTTTCTTGCCTACAACCTCCGGCAAACCTACGTCCGACGGAGAATCTTTGAGAATCAATGCAAGAGCGATCGATCCTACGAGCGCAATAGTCGCAGGAATGATGAAGCACCAGCGCCAAGCATAGTAGTGCTGAGCGAACGTAAGCACTTTCGGATCGGTAATGTCGAGATTGAGATTAGCCGCGATATTGGCGACGACCTCCGCATTCGCACTAAGATCGATACCGAGATGCGGCATTATGTACCATCCGCAAAGTCCGAACACGAGACCCGCACCGATCGAATGCGACATGTTCCATACCGACATCTTGGTAGCGAGTTCTTTCGGAGGGATCCACTGAGTCAGCGTCTTCGTACAAGGAGGAACGCCCATACCCTGCAAGTAACCGTTTATGACCCAAACGATACCCATGAAATAGACGAGAACGCTCGTGAACGTCAGTTCTACTCCGATATTGTTCGCCAATGCGATGATCCATCCGGCGATAGTATCGCTGCAACCGAAAAGGATATTGACTACGGCACAAAGGAACAGACCGAGCGACATCACTTTGCGAGCGCTGTTACGGTCGGTGATTATGCCGTTAACGAAACGCGAAAGACCGTAGACAACGCCGTTAAGCGTAAGGAACAGGCCCAACTGGACTTTGGAGATGCCGAATTCGGCAGTCAAGCCGGGCATTGCGATAGAGAAGTTCTTGCGAACGAAATAGAAGAGAGCGTAGCCTATCATCGTAACGATGATGGTGCGCATCTGCCAATAATTGAACGATTTGTTGGTTTTAGTAGCCATTTTCAGTCGGTTTCGGATTAATTATTCCACTTCCCAGATACCGCCCTTGCCGAACAGACGCTCGACGAGTTCAGGCAGATAACCACAACGATAGATTACGTCGATATTGGCATAACGACTTCTCATATAAGGGATATACGAGAAAGTCTTGCGCAGACGCTCACGGGTCACGCCGATATGCTCCGGCTCGTAAGGTGCGCCTACAAGACGCAGATTCTCATGTACCTCTCCGAACGGAATGATCTGCTCACGGATAGCCTCTTTCAACTCTGACCACGACGATTTGAGCGCTTCGAGTTGTGTCCGCAACTCCTCTTTCGATACGTATTTGTCCTTGGTTTCCTTCAATGCACGAGCGAGATGACCTGGTTTGCCCTCGAACACTTCGTGAATCTCCTTCTCCTGCTCTTCCCAACTCTTCCAAGCATCTACGCACTTGTCTACATCGAGGTTGGCAAGATCTTTTTCGAGCAGGAACTCGATCGATGCGGTCGAAACAAGCGTACCGATACCCACCTTGAATCCGTGCGAAACATGTTTGCCCTCGAAGCAGAGGTCCTCCATATCCCAGCAGTGCGAGAACTGATGTTCGGTACCCGAAGCCGGACGGCTCGACTGCAAAGCCTGCATAGCGAAACCGCTCATAAGCAGACCCTCCGAGAGTTTCTCGGTCATTTCGACATCGCCGGCGTGAACTGCGGCAGGAGCGGAGAGAGCCTCGCGCAATCCGTCCTGAACAAGATCCCACGAGAATTTGTCGATCTTCTCATTGCCGGTAACATCTGCGAGCATCCAATCGGCTGCTGCCGGAATCTTCGCGATAAGGTCGGCATATCCCGAAGCAGCAAGTTCCTTGGGAGCGGCAGCGGCGATAACCGGATCCATCACAAAACCGTAAGGCGCTGGGCAACTGAACGTCTGCTTGTTGCCGTCCTTGGTAATCGATGCGCCGAACGCGGTATAACCGTCCATCGAAGCAGCGGTACCCACGCACATGTACTTGCGGCCCACGACATGCGAAACATATTTGGTAAGGTCGTTGATGACACCGGAACCCACTGCAATCGCACAAGCCTCGGTAGCCTCCAAACGCGCTTGGAGTTGCTCGACGAATTTCCACTCGGCATAGAGTTCCGGATCGGTAAAGATCAACGGTTCGTCCTGAGGGACATTCGCCGCTTCGAGCGAAGCGAACACAGCCTTGCCTGCGACTTCCCACGTATTGTTGTCGGCGATAATTATCGCTTTCTTGCCGGGGAACAGTTTGAGGAACATCTCGGCGGTACGCGAAACGGTACCCTCGCCGATGATAAGGTCTTTGGTGTCGGTCGTGCGTTGAAGAGCACTTTCTACTTTATTCATAAATCTGTAATTTAAGTATATTGATTTTATTTTTTCTGTCCGTAATAGGCATTCTTGCCGTGTTTGCGGTTATAATGTTTCTCTATCAGATTACGGTTCATATCTATCGACGGATTGAGAGCGACAGAGATCGACGCCATTCTCGCCACCTCCTCCAATACCACCGCATTATGAAGCGCATCGCCGGCGTTCTTGCCCCATGCGAAAGGACCGTGATGGTTTACCAAAACCGCAGGAGTGTGCATGGGATCCATACCCTTGAAACATTCGGCGATGACATCGCCGGTGGATGCTTCATAACTTTCGTCTATCTGCTGCGGAGTCATTTCGCCCGTACACGGAATGTCGCAATAGAAATGATCGGCATGCGTCGTTCCGATATTCGGAATCGGACGACCGGCCTGCGACCACGCCGTAGCGTATGTAGAATGGGTATGAACTACGCCTCCCACCTCCGGAAAATTACGGTATATGGCGACATGCGTAGGCGTATCGGATGACGGACGCAGACTTCCCTCAACCACATTTCCGTCAAGATCGACGACGACCATATCGTCCGCTGTCATCTCGTCGTACGAAACTCCGCTCGGCTTTATGACCACAAGTCCGCTTTCGCGATCGATGGCAGACACATTACCCCAAGTGAGAATCACCAGATTATGCTTGACGAGATCGAGGTTTGCCTTCAACACCTCCTCTTTCAGTTTTTCCAACATAGATCAAAAAGAAAATAAGTCCATAACAGAATCTCTAAACCGTATGATGTCATTTCATACGTATTTTTCGGCTTACAAAGTTAATAATAAAAATATACAATGAAAAATTTATAGCATAAAAGATATGAAAACGGCACGAAAACGCAACGAATCGATAACCGTTCGTTGCGTAAAAAGAAAGCAAAACACCCCGCATTGCAAATGACGGACAGTTTAACGATTCTTTTCGAGATACTCTTTCATACGGTCGGGGAAATCGGTCGAAATATAGGTTATGCCGTGCTTCACCGCCCAATCTACAACCTCTTCATTCTCGACCATCCACAATGTAGTAGCGATTCCGAGTTCGTTAGATCGGCTGACAAGTTCCGGACGGTTCATGAAAACGTTCAGATTGTAGGACAAACCGCCGAAGCCATCTTTTCGGGCGGCGTCGGCATCTACCGAGGTCCACAAATTGCTCGACACGTAAACGACGCAGTTGTCCGGAGCAAGACGAACGAATTCTCGGCACGCATGACGGCTGAACGAGATGAACTCCATCTGGTTCATGGTTCCCATTTCGCGACAGAGAGCGACTATCTTCTCAGCCACCTCGGTTTCGATAGCGTGAGTTGCATGCTTCTTCATTTCGAGAATCAGTTTCGTATTCGGATCTTTGCGTCCCTGTTCGAGCCACTGGCGCAGAGTCGGAATTTTGTGTCCGTTTTTCAGCGTCACGTGCGAAATATCCTTGTACGAATCTTTCTGCGCATCGAGTTTGTCGGTGATTTTCGGACCGTGAAAAACGATAAGTTCTCCATCCGACGTCATATTTACATCGAACTCTACCCCATACACACCCAGTTTCTGAGCATTGGCAAGGCTCGACAGTGTATTCTCCTCGGAACCGGCAGTCTTATAGAATCCGCGATGTGCAACGATTTTAGGTTGTGCGAATGCCGACATAGTGGCAAACGACAACAACACTAACAACAATTTTTTCATCAGATTAAAGTTTTATGGAGTAAAGATACGAAAAGTCGAGAGCAGAAGCAAATTTTAATTCGATTATGCCGAGCGGGAGTATCTAAGACGAAGTCAAAGATACGATAAGTCGAATGCAATGCCAGATTTATTTGAGCATTCCCGAGGTAAAGTCATTAATGTCCCTCAACGACTCCAACAACCTTAAAAGCCGACCGCATCTTTCGGATGCGGTCGGCACAAAAGCAGGACTTTCCACTCTACTCTTCGAGCCAGTCGCCCAGTTCGGAATAGATTTTCTTGGCGATGAATTCCATTGCAGCCGAACTCGGATGACAACCACCGCCCGTAGCCGGATTATAGTCGTGTTTAGGCATATATGTCTGATCGTTGTAACCGTTCACCATATAGAGATCGACATATCGCGCACCGTAATGTTCGGCTATACGTATCGTCGATTTCTCGATACCCGTCGTCAGATAGTCGCCGATTATGCAGACGATCTTGGCATTCGGATGACGCTCGCGGATCAGGCACATCAACTTGATGTAAGCCGTACAGAACGTCGTATCGTCCAAAGCCTCGACTTCGGCTCTTGTCTTGGCTGCATCCGCATTGCCGAACATTTCGGCGAACATCTCGTCCGACGGAGCATCGGGACTGCGCATCGCGACATTCGGAGCGAGTTGATCGACATTATGCCCGTAATCGTTGGTTCCGCCATGCACAAGCACGATGTCCGGATTGCCGACTCCGCCCTGCTGAATGAATCGAGTACAGAAATCCTTGCCGAACCAACTCTGACCGCTCGACGCCGTATTGGTCGTGCGAGCCACCGCCGTACCCGAATAGGCGATATTGCGATCGATTACGGCATCCGACATCAGATCGTAAGCCAGCCTGTACCAATATGTCTGCGATACGGACGTAAGGTCGCCGTCGGTCGTCGGATAATGACACGAATAACCGGCAGGCACGAACCCGCGGAATGTAGAGATCGAATCGCCGATAACGCTGATACGCTTGGTTCTGCTCGGAGCGATCGCCGACGCAAGCCCCTCGATCATCGGATATCCGTCCGCATCGAGCGTCCAACCCCTCAATGCGCGTCCGCATGCGCCGTCATAGGCAGCAACGGCAGCATTCAGATCGGACAGCAGAGTGTTCATGTCTGCGTAAGCGCAAACGGTCGCCGTATCCAATTCTGTCAGGTTGCCCGAACCGGGTCCGGCCTGTTCGACCGCCGGATTATAATAGCAACTCTTGAAAGTCGTAATCTTGTAACTGCCCGAATGTACCTTGGCATATATTCCGCCGTACAGAGTCGAAGCAGCCGTTTCCGCAAAACTTACGCCGTCGGTAACGAATCCATTCTTTCCGATAGTCGAATATACGCCGTAGACGCTGCATGCCGCAGGCGATCCGTTCTGGAAACCGACGATTCCCGACATCGTATTGTTGACGGACTTTTTGCCGTCGTAACTGCTTACGGTTTCGATAGTACGCACGCGCGAAACGCAGTTCGCGATATTCGCCTTGCCGGATGTAACCTGCAACCAACCGATCATACCGGTAGCCAACGTATAACCGTTATCGCCGTTATTTCCTGTGGCTTCGATCTTCTCGCCGGCATACATACTGTTCACGACATTCATGACGCACGCAGCATTATTGCACTTGAAATGTCCGCAGATACCCGCCACCGAGTACAGACCTTTGCAATTTCCGTATGCGGCACAGTAATCTATCGTCGTTTCGCCGTTCGACAAGGCATAACCGCAGATACCGCCGACATTGTAAGACGACGAATGTATGTCGCCGTAGGCTTTGCAATTCTCGATGAAGCAGTCGCCCGACGAGGAGATCGTTCCCGAGATTCCGCCGACATTGCAACTCCAACCAGTTACGGATGCATAAGAAGTACATCCCGTAACGCGCGAAACATGTCCGGCAGTAGCACCCTGATAACCGCAGATACCGCCGACATTCTGTCCGCCGAATATCATCACCCGGCACTCGCAGTTCTCGACAGTCGCCGTAACATTTCCGCCCTCGGTTTCATTAGGCTGCAATGCACCGACGATACCGCCCGTGTGGTTGCCCTTCGACGATACGGATGCAAGACGCGAGACCTCGCATCCCGACACCCTGCCCGATGTCAAATGGGAGGCGATACCGCCCACGTAGTTACCGTTGTATGCGGAGACCTTTCCGTCCATACGGCAATTCTCGATCGTCGATCCGTAACGCGCACGACCGACGATACCGCCTGCAAAAGTCGTATCGCTGTCTATCGCTGCCGATGACGCTATCGTACACCGCTCGATCTTGGTTCCGCTCGCATAACCGACGATACCGCCGACCTGCGAACGCGACTTCAAATGTCCGCCGAACGTACAGTTAGCGATTTCGGAATCGAGCGCATAGCCGACGAATCCGCCGACATTGCTCACGCTATACCCGTCGAACGTTACCGCCGCCGTGCCGACTATCTCTCCGTCGAACGAACATCCCGAAATAGTACTCTTCTCGGCGACACCGGCAACCGAGCCGGCATGAAGACCCGATGCGGCGTATTCGCACTCCTTCAAACGCAGATCGGATACTGTCGCTCCGTCAAGATAGCCGAACAGTCCGCATGGATTGTCGCCGACATTCGAAAGCGACAGACCGATTATCGCATGATCGCCGCCATCGTAGTTTCCGCCGAACGCAGTATCGGCGGAAGACCCTATCGGTTTGAACGACGCAACCTCCGACATATCGATATCGCGAATCTGGCGATAATATTTGCCGGCATACTCGGAATGTGTTGCCTCACCGTTGCAGAGCGAAGCCATACGCTGCAAATCCTCTGCACAAGCGATCAGATAAGGCTTCTCGGCACTGCCGTCGCCACCGCCCCATTCGCCGTCAACCGCACGACGCGAAACCGCTTTCGAGAGATCGACGTTCACGTCGTAGTAGGTGTTGCGCGCAACGGTACGCGCATACTTATAAGCATATATAGCCTTGTCGGTCGTTACCGTAAATTCTCCTTCGTAATCACCCTCTGCGAGAACCATATATACCGGCTCGGCATCCTCCTTCGACGCCGGAACACTGTACGCTTCGGCGAGCGTCGTCATCACGAAGCGGGTATCCAGACCCGTTACCGCGAGTGCCTGCTCATCACCGGCTGCCGTAGCATCGATTACGAATTTGCCCGACATCGGCGTATCATCATCCGCATATTTCACCGACAACACATTCTCGCCCGCATAAGCACCGCTCGCGAAAATATTTACACGCAGAAATCCGCCCAAAGCGCGCATCACCACGGTCTGCTCCATCTGTTTCGACCCGTCGCCGAGTATCAGCGGCATCGAAACCATCGGCATACTCGCAGCACCGAACACTCCGGCGGCAGTTTGTGTCTGAGCAGGTTCTATCGCAAGCGTAACGGCGTGTGCCACATCGCCGACATTATCCGCCGAATAAGGATGATAGGCGAAAAGTTCATCGCCGGCCGCATAACGGTTTACCGAAGCCGTACACCAGCCGATACCGTCGCGCACCTCGACATTTGCGACGGCATTGCATGTAGGCGTAGACGACGCCACATAAACTCCGAGCGTTTCACCGCCCTCCCAGAAATATTTTCCGTTCTCGAATCCGACACGCGTAGCGGCATCGGTTTCGATTCGCAGATTCAATTCGCACTCTCCCGCCACCGAATCGACAACGACATCCGCGACACACGACGACAACATCGCCGCACACGTCGCCAGCATAAAGGTAAAAATCTTTCTCATGGCATGCCCTCCTACAAATCGTCTTCACCTCCGTATTCGGGTTGTTCGAAACCGCCGGAAACGGCGAATCCGCGCTCGACTGCAAGCGCGATCTCCCTCATTGAAGGAGAAAAGTACAATGGTTTTTTCACGATAATTATAAGTTTTAAGGTTTGTTTGTTATGCAAAGATAAGAAAATTACCTACCATGCAAAATTCTGTAAAAAACTATTTTTAAGATTGCGAGGCAGAATAACCGCCAAGATAAGTCGGTTAAGATTTGCGGCTTTAAGGACATTAAGTAGTTTAAGGTTGCGTGGTGATTAAAACCGCCATGCAACCCCAAACAAAAAAAACGGTCGGCTGCTCCGAATAGAGCGCCGACCGGCATATCGCAAAAGCGCAGAGAGACTACTTCTTCTCGTCGCCCTTGTCTTTCTTCGAAATCATGTCGTATGCAAGCGGCGTAGCGATGAATACCGACGAATAGGTACCTACTACGACACCGATAAGCAATGCGAACACGAAACCGCGGATCGTTTCGCCACCGAAGATAAAGATCGAGAGCAGCGTTACGAGCGTAGTTCCCGAAGTGTTCACTGTACGCGAAAGCGTCGACGAAACAGCGTTGTTGATGTTATCGCGCAACGAACGCTTAGGATAAAGCGCGATATATTCGCGGATACGGTCGAAGATGACCACGGTATCGTTGATCGAATAACCGATAATCGTCAGAATAGCAGCGATGAACGCCTGATCCACCTCGAGATTGAACGGCATCACGCTGTACAACAGCGAGAACAGACCGATAACGACGAATGCGTTGTGTGCCAAAGCGAACGTCGCACCGGTAGCCCACTGCCAACGCTTGAATCGGAATGCGATATACAGACCGATCGCGATAAGCGAGAACAATACTGCCCAGATAGCACCCATCGTCATATCCTTGGCGATCGAAGGACCGATCTTGTCGGCGGAAACTATACCGTTCACGTCGGTCTGGGTATTCTTGAAGCCGTCGAGCGTGATGTCGTAAGTGTACAGACCCTTCAACGCGTTGTAGATGATAGCATCTACCTCCTCGGTAGTCTCTTCCGACGTATCGTCGTACTTGTACTGCGTAACGATACGCATCTGGTTCTCCTTGCCGTACTGCTTGACCTCGAACGAAGCGTTGGCTGCATCGGCACCGACGAATGCACCGTCGAGAGCCTCGCGAACCTGCTCAGCGGTTACGTTGCTGTCGAAACGGACTACATATGTACGACCGCCGGTGAAATCGACACCGCGGTTAAGACCTACGAAAGCCAGCGAAACGAGCGATGCAAAAATCACTACGCCAGAAACGATATACGAATACTTGCGCTTGCCGATGAAATCGAAATGAACGTTTGCGAGCCAGTTCTCCGACCACGAACGCGAGAACGAGAGACGTCCCCACTTGCCTGCTACCCACTCGATGAGCAGACGGGTGATGAAGATCGAGCAGAAGAGCGACGTTACGATACCGATAATCAGCGTCGTGGCGAATCCCTGAACAGGACCGTTACCGAAGATAAAGAGTACGATACCGGTAATGATCGTCGTAAGGTTACCGTCGATAATCGCGGAGTAGGCATTCGAGAAACCGTCCTTGATAGCGGACATCAGACCCTTGCCGCCGCGCAACTCCTCCTTGATACGCTCGTAGATGATCACGTTGGCATCCACAGCCATACCCATCGTCAGAACGATACCGGCGATACCGGGCAGTGTCAGTACGGCACCGAACGAAACGAGGAATCCCATGAGCAGGAACACATTCGTAACGAGTGCAATATCGCTCAGCCAGCCTGCGGTCTTATAGAACAGACCCATATAGAGGAGTACGAGTATAAATGCGATTACGAACGAAAGCAGACCCGAGTTGATGGACTCCTGACCGAGCGACGGACCTACGACGGTATCCTGAATAATGCGGGCAGGTGCAGGCACCTTACCGGATTTCAGCACGTTCGCCAAGTCCTGAGCCTCCTGAATCGTGAAATTACCCGAAATGGACGAATTTCCGCCTTCGATCTTCTGACGAACGACCGGTGCGGAGTATACATAACCGTCGAGAACGATCGCAACGCAGCGACCTACGTTATCGGCAGTGAGTTGCGCCCACTCGGTGATACCGTTCGAGTTCATCGACATCGAAACCTCTGCATCGGCACCGGTTTGAGCGTATGACGCACGTGCATCGGCTATAACGCTGCCGTCAAGCGGAGCCTTGCCGTCCGGACGCTCCACCTTAATAGTATAAAGGAAGAATCGACCGTCGGCCTGAGGGTCGCCCTTGATAGCCCACTTGAAGACCACGTCCGAAGGGAAGCAGTCGCGCACCTCCGGCAATGCGAGGTACTTGTCGATCGTCGCAATATCGGCAGCATTGGCAGCACCGATAACCGCTCCGCCGGCATAGTCCGGATTGAGGAGCGAGAGCAACGGATTGTTTTCGCGGGTGTAACGCTGTGCAGCAGCATTCGACTCGATCTCGGCAGCCTGTCCGACCTCCTCGATAAGCGATGCTACGGCATCCTCGGCAGGAGCAGTTTCCTCTTTTTCGGCTTTGAGTTCCTCGGCATAGAGTTTCTTCACCTCACGGTCTGCGCTTACCAATGCAGGAAGCAATTCCTGACCGTTGTAAGTCGTCCAAAATTCGAGAGATGCGGTACCCTGCAAGAGTTTGCGCACACGCTCAGGCTCCTTGACACCCGGCAACTCGACCAAAATACGGTTCGAATTCGGCAGGCGCTGGATATTCGGCTGCGTAACTCCGAAATGGTCGATACGGCTGCGGATGATATTGAACGAAGCGGCGATGGCATCGTCGGTCTCCTGTTTGAGAATCTTCACGACTTCGGCATCCGACATACCGGCTTTGATATCCTTGCGGTCGGGGCTGATGAAGATATCCACGAGTTGTCCTCCGTCGGAAGCCTTCGAATAAGCCTCGGCGAAAGTCTCGATATAGTCGCCCGTACCCTCCTTCATAGCCTTGCCTGCCATTTCGATAGCAGTAACGAAAGCAGGATCGTTCTGGCTGTCGCCGGCGAGCGACTTTACTACGTCTTCGACCTGAATTTCGAGCATTACGTTCATACCGCCCTTCAAGTCCAGACCGAGGTTCACCTCTTTCTCCTTACACTGTTTGTAAGTGAACTGGGCTATACCCACATTGTAGACCGGCTTGTTTTCGACGGAATCCAGATAGTACTGCTCCATCGACGCCTGCTCCTCCGCCGGGAAAGCCTTCGCGTACTCAGCAGCAGCCTTCTCCACGCTACGTGTTTTGAGCGAGAAAGACAACTGGTAAATACAAGCCAAAGCCAACAGAACGGCGAGCAGTTTGATTGCACCTTTACTTTGCATTTGAGTTAATTTTTTCGTTAATATTTATGTTGTTTCGTTTTATTTCGTCCGTTGCGTACAATTATATACACTACAAATCATGCAAAGATAAGTAAAATTTTCGTTATTAGCAATCTCCGGACGCAATTTTCCACCGCGAAAGCGATTTAATCCGCGGGCATAAGGC
>ENA-UOIZ01002216-UOIZ01002216.1-human-gut-metagenome-genome-assembly--contig:-P88-NODE-2216-length-13927-cov-7.057526_pt1 | contig 13927 bp, 9 predicted proteins | sample MGYA00242336_ERZ723883 | MGnify/ENA metagenome assembly ERZ723883 | reverse complement strand
AGCGAGTTGTCGCGACAGACCGTACCCGAGAAACGTATATCGGCGGTACCGTCGTCGAAAGATATGTCGCATCCGTAGACGTGTTCGAGAAGCCGGAATACATTGTGCAGAGGCTCGCCATCGAACGTGCGGAAGCCGTACACCTCCATCCGAGCATCGACATCGACGATGTTTATACGGCTGCTACGACTGTCGTATATCACCTTCTGATTGGGTTTTACCGATATTTCGTGTCCCGACGAGCGGAAATCGATCGCACCTTCGATCAGCACAGCCTCTATATTAGCACTGTCGGAGTACGCCTTGAAGTTGAATTTGGTTCCCTTGACGACGATTCGCGCACCGCGAGCCTCGACGCAGAATTCGGAGTCTTTAATCTTTGCGACATCGAACAGAGCCTCGCCGTCGAGCCAGACCTCGCGACGGTTGTCGGCGAAATAGGAAGGAAACGAGATATGCGAACCCGATTTGAGAACGACGGTCGATCCGTCGGGCAGAACGACTGTCTTTTCGGTCGAACCTTCGGCGGCTATTTCGCAATATTCGGCATGGCTGCGGGTAAGGTAGGTCGCGACGCCTATTGCGGTGAAACACAGCAGAACGACGGCAGCATAGCGCATCGCTCCGCGAGCGACTGCGGCGAAACGGCTGCGGCGGCGGACAGATCGTTCCTTGTCGGCGATACGGCGTTTCAGCGAGGCGAGCGACCGTTGGGGATCGAGCCGTCGCATCATGTCTGCCCGGTCGCTGAGGAACACGACGAAGCAGAGTTGTTCGAGAGTCTTGCGATTCTTCTCTGACGCATCGTACCAGCGTTCGACGGCAGCGGCTTCATCGGCAGGCAGTTTCCCGTCGATGAATGCGAGTAGAACCGCTTCGTTTATTGAAAATTTCTTCTTCATATCTTTCGGTTTACATATAATACAATTAAGGCGGGCGGATTCCTTTACGGAAAGGAGAAAAAAGAGGGGAGGAGTAACGACCTTAAAGATCTTAAAGTCCTTAGGGAGCATCACGCGGTGGCTTGTGCGCAGGCTCGCGCGCAAACGGACTACCCTATCAGGAAAAGTAGCAGCGGCAGGTACTCCTTCAACTCGCGGCGAAGGAATTTCATGGTGCCGACCATGCGGTTGTCCACCGCTTTGGGCGTAATGCCGAGCCGTTCGGCAATCTCTTTATACGACAGGTGTTCGACACGGCTGAGAACGAAGACCTCGCGCAGATGACACGGCATCTTTTCGAGCGCATCGTCGAGCATCTGCATGAGTTCGCGGCTCAGATAGAAATCGGGCGACTCGAAACGATGGCGCATGTTGGATTCGATACGGCGATGCACACGCGAAAGGACGGCGTTGTGTTTGATACGATTGACACACTTGTTGTGGACGATGCGGAAAAGAAGAGCCTTGACCGATTTCTCGGGAGCAACGGTTTCGCGGTTCTCCCACAGCCACATCATCGTATCCTGCACGATCTCTTCGGACTCCTCTGCCGAGACGTAACGCGACGCATACAGGCAAAGGCTTTTGTAGCAATTCAGATACAGAGCATCGAAATCCGATTCGTTGTCCAGACGAACAGACGGGCAATCCGACTTGCGGTCGAAGCGAAACACGTTATTTCGGTTCTGCGACATAATACAAATTTATGCAATTTTTCGTATCGGCACAACATTTTATAATATAATACATTTCAGCCGCGGGGATTCCTTGCCGGCAGAGCAAAAATTATCGGAAGCAAAATTAATGGCGGAAGACAAACAGCCTCCCGCCATATATAACTGCATCGAAAATTACGCTACAATCCGAACAATGAATCATAAACCGTCTTCACGAGTCGGTTGCAAACGGCGAACGAAACATAGAATACTGCCATTACGCATGCGACAGTCGCTGCCAATACGGGATCGTCGGAAAGCATGACGAATTCGGCGGCGAACGTCGCCACAGCAACGACAACCAAAAATATCGTCCATTTCAACGAACCGGAATCGGCACCGCAACTGCGCCGCCACTTCCGAAACCTCGCACCGGCAAGATAGCCGAGCCACGGAAACAGCGTCAGAAACAGCGTTCCTCCCAACCATCCGATATTGTTTTTCGCCAACAGGAAATATCCGTAATGCGTCAAATCCACATCGACGGATTCCAACACCCGATCGGCGAAACCGTCGTTTTTCGCGGAAAATACCTGCACGAGAAACATCGTACGGCTCCTCATCACGATCAGTTCCTTCACATAAAATCCGTCCGAATTTCGATACTCCCGCACAGCCGAATGACGCAGAAGATTATAGAACGGAGCATATTCGAAATCTTCGACAAGTTCGGCTCCGGCAGGAAGTTCCGACATGGATTTCACGGTTTTCAGAAAATTATACGTCTTACCGTCGCCCGTCTTCCAGCCATACACGGATATTCCATGCTCCCCGCTAACGGCGTAACACAGTCTGTTGTTTTTTCCGCCTTCGCTCAATTCCATTTTGTCGGGGACAATAACCGAAAACCGGAACTCGCCGTTCGTGTACCTCGCGGCTTCGGCGACCAACGCACATACCGAAAATACCAGAACAAACAATACACGCCTAATCATCGCTGCCTCCTCCGAATATGCCTGACAGCCAACCAGCGAAAACACTGACTATCGCCCCAATAACATTCGTCGAGTCCTGCTTTGCGACAGGTTTCAGCGTATAATCGTCATTCAGATAATTCATGGCGTTCGCATTTCCCGCTTTCGCAGCCTTTACGAGATATTCCCTTGCCTTCGCCTTGTCCTTGCCGACACCCCGACCGTAGAGATAACTCAATCCGAGTCCGAACGCATCATTCGACAAACCGAACAGCCGGAAACTCTCCCGATAATCCTGCTTTACGCCGAATCCGTTATAATACATAAAGCCCAGTTTGGTTTGAGCATCTGCATATCCCTGCTCCGCCGCCATGCGGTACCATTTTACGGCTTCGGCATAATCCTGCTTCACGCCACGATTATCATGACAATATCTGTCGCCCAAACAACATTGAAATGACGCATTACCTTGTTCCGCCATTTCACGGTCAGACTCGACGGATTCGGGAGAATCATGTGTAAGGATTTTCCAATTACCCTGATTTTTAATAGTATCCAAATTGAATCGGGCTAATACATGACCTTGTGCAGCAGACTTACCATACCACTTCTCCGCTTCAAGACTGTTTTGTTCAACGCCTTTTCCAGATTCATACATGATTCCCAAATAGTATTGTGCGTCCGCATTCCCCTGCTCCGCCGCTTTGCGATACCATTTTACTGCTTCGGCATAGTCTTCCTCCCGATAAGCCTGCGCTCCCAGATCAAAATCGGATTTTTCCATAAAGATTCAAGTTTTAAGGTTAATAACACAGACTGTCAATGATACTCCATTCCGCCATAATCACAAATATAGCGATTTTTTCGATACGGCATCCACGAATCGCAAATATTCACTAACTTTGCGGAGAACCAATTTTGAAAACGATATGGCATCGCAATCGCTACGTGAAAAGATTCTATCGACGATAGTCGAAAAATCGACGCTCAAACAGCGCGTGTTCGACAACACGTTCGCCGCTTTCGGCGAACTCAAAGACACGCTGCTCGAAATGGCTTCGGAGTTGGACGACGCTCTCGACGGGCGTCTCGATAAGCGCGTGAGACTCGAATACCGCGACCGCGGAAAATTCGAAGCGCAGTTGCAGATCGCAAACGACCTGCTGATATTCCGCATGCACACCGACGTGTTCGAATTCGACACCAACCACATAATCTGGCAGAACCAGTACGTGCAGCAGGACAAGGCGAACTCCTATTGCGGCATAATCGACATTTACGATTTTCTGTCGGATTCGTTCAAGTTCAACCGCAGTGCCGACGAAGGTTATCTGATCGGCCGCATATTCATCAACCGCGAACGCAAGTTCTTCGTCGAAGGCAAGCGTCAGACATCGATGCGGGCGATGAACTTCGGCAAGGAGGATATTTCGCACGAAGCACTCATTGCGATACTCGAAACGGCGATCAATTACGCCATCAACTTCGATCTGCTCACACCGCCTTACGAGGACAACAAGCGCGTTACCGTCGAGCAGTTCAACACCAAGATGGACAATTCGAAATTCGTGACGGGAAAGCGTTTGGGCTACGACTTCAACGTGGACGATATTTAGGATATTAACGACCTTAACGACTTTAAGGACTTTAAAGACCTTAGAAGAAAATGCTGAAAACCATTATTTCGGCGGCGGCGATGTGCGCAGTTGCACTATCGGCAGCCGCACAGAACGAATACGACGAGGTGCGCAAAACACGGGCAGCGAACCGCTCGGTATACGGAATGCGACCGACAGCCGACGGCGAACACTACACGGTAAGCGACCGCAGCGGAATAGTCCGTCATGCCTATGCCGACCGCAGCGACACGGTAAGGCTGCTGAAAACGAATTTCCCGATAGCGGACTACGCATTCTCGCTCGACGAGCAGGCGATACTCTTCGCCGACGCACGGAGCGTGAAGCCCATATACCGTCATTCGTACACCGCCGACTACTGGATAGCGGAAGGAACGGAGAAGCCGCGCAAGATACTCGAAGGGGTGCGCGACGTGTCGTTCTCGCCCGACGGCAGACGGCTGGCGTTCGCCAAGGGCAACGACCTATGGCTGTACGACACACGCAGCGGCGACAGCACCCGCATAACCGATGACGGCGAGTGGAACTCGGTAATCAACGGCACGAGCGACTGGGTATACGAGGAGGAGTACGGGTTCACGAAGGCTTACGCCTTTTCGCCCGACGCGCTGAAAATCGCCTATCTGCGCTTCGACGAGAGCAAGGTGCCGACATTCGAGATGATGCGTTACGACAACACGCTCTACAACAAGGCATATTCATTCAAATATCCGAAGGCGGGCGACGCCAATTCGGTTGTCGAATTGTGGGTATACGACATTTCGAAAGGCGAAAAGCGCAAAATCGATACCGGTTACGAAACCGACCAGTACATCTTCAACCCAGCGTGGACGCCTATGGGCGAACTCTATTTCTACCGCGTGAACAGGTTGCAGAACCGCTTCGAGGTCGTGTTGCAGCGCAAGAACGGTTCGCAGCGTGTGATTTACTCCGAGGAGTCGCCGCGGTATGTCGAGCGCCCCGACGCACAGACCGTTACGTTCGTGGACATGCACCGTTTCATCGTCCGTGAGGAGACCACCGCAGGTCGGATGCATCTCTATCTGCACACCGTATTCGGCGGCAGGCTCTACACGCTGACGAAGGGCGACTGGGACGTAACGTCGATAGTCGCGGCGAACAACAAGAAAGTATATTATCTCTCGACCGAGCAGTCGCCGCTGCGTCGCGACCTCTATTCGGTCGCAATCGACGGCAAGGGCAAACGCAGGCTGACCACCGGCGACGGATTCCACACGATAATGCCGTCGAGGGGAATGAAATACTATGTGCAGACATTCTGCAACTCGACGACACCCAATATCGTTACCGTCCATCGCGCCGACGGGCAGGCGATAGACACGCTCGCCGACAACCGAGCGGCTGTGGCGGCACACGGCGAGTGGGCGCAGCGCAAGTTCGACAGGTTCGCTACCGAACGTGGAGATACGCTGAACTGCTACATACAGTTGCCTGCGGATTTCGACCCTGAGAAGCGGTATCCCGTATTGCTGACCCAATATTCGGGACCGGGATCGCAGCAGGTACGCGACCGCTGGTCGCTCGACTGGGAGGACGCACTGGTGAAGAAAGGCTACATAGTCGCATGCTGCGACGGACGCGGCACGGGATTCCGCGGAGAGGAGTTCAAGAAATGCACCTACGGCGACCTCGGACGACGCGAAACCGAGGATCAGATTTCGTTCGCACGGATGCTCGCCGCACTGCCGTATGTCGATTCCGAACGCATCGGAATCTACGGCTGGTCTTACGGAGGATTCATGGCTCTGAACTGCGCATTGCACGGCGACGGACTGTTCCGAATGGCGATAGCCGTCGCACCCGTAACGTCGTGGCGCTATTACGACACCATCTACACCGAAATATACAACGGTCTGCCGCAGCAAAATCCGAATGGCTACGACGACAACTCGCCGCTCTCGCATGCCGCAAAACTCTCGCCGCGTACACGACTGATGATAATGCACGGAACGGCGGACGACAACGTTCATTTCCAAAACTCGATGGAGATGTGCCGCGCGCTGAACCGCGCCGGAAAGCAGTACGACATGATGGTCTATCCCGACCAAAACCACTCGATGCTGCCGAACTGCACGAACAACATACGGCAGAAGATGATCGATTACACGGTGGAGAATCTGTGATAAACCGCTTTTTCAAAGTCCTTAGGACACTTAAAGTCTTTAAGGACTTTTTTTAGGGCTTGCGGTTGCGTAGGACGTTTTCGCGCAAACGAGACAATCCGCTGCGCGACATGGGCGTCGCTGCGAAACGTTCGGCGAACTCCGCATCCGTCATAGGCAGCCAGTCGTCCGCAGTCATCGCAGCAGGGTCGAAAACCGGATCGAACTCCGCATTGACGTGCATCGGAGCAATCTTGTTATAAGGACAGCAACTCTGGCATTCGTCGCAACCGAAAATCCAGCCGTGAAGGTCGGTAAGTCCGTTGGCGCGTTCGATCGTCGCGCATGAGATACATTTCGATGTATCGATATGGCGTTCCACGATCGCTCCGTTAGGACATGAATCGATGCAGCGGCGGCACTCGCCGCATCCAACCGTCTGCAACGGCTCGTCGTAGCGGTCGCATTCGTCGCAAAGCACCAGTTCGCCGAGCAGGACGAACGACCCGAAACGAGGGGTTACGAGAAGCGACTGCCTGCCGATCCATCCCAAACCCGCCTCGACTGCGTAACGTTTTTCGAGAATCGGCGCCGAATCGACGAACATACGCCCCGACAGCGACGGATATATCTCTTCGAGCGACGCGCTCATGCGGCGCAGCATCCCTTTTATCGTCGAATGATAGTCGGTCGTGCAGGCGTACGACGCCACCTTCGTCCGGCAGTCGGACGGATAGCCGTCGCTCACGGAGTTCTTGTAACTCACGGCACAGACGACGACGGTACGTGCGCCGTCGACCAGTCGGGAGGCATCGAACCGCTTGTCGAGATTGCGTTGCAGATAGTCGAGCGAAGAGGAGTATCCGCACGACAGCCATTCGCGAAAAAACGCCTCGTCGCCGTCGAATCTACGGCATTTCGCCACCCCGCAGAGGTCGAATCCAACACTTGATGCGACTTTTTTTACAGTTTCAAATTCGATCATTCGAACAATATTATGCCCAAAAATACTGATTTTCGTGAAAAATACGTTATTTTTGCGAAGTTTAACGTACTCGAATTTCAAACTTAACTCGAAGAAGGATGAAACTTAACACCTTATATGAGGTGCTTCACGAAAGCATCAAAAAGTTCTCCGACCACATCGCGTTCTCGCAATGGCAGGGAGAAAAAATAACATACAGCCAAGTCGGTGAGCGAGTTGCGCAGGTGCAGGAAACGCTCGCATCGGCGGGACTGAATCCGGGTGACAGAGTGGCGATACTGAGCAGCAACATGCCCAACTGGGGTATAAGTTATTTCGGCGTAACCGCCGCAGGATACGTTGCGGTGCCGATACTGCCCGACTTCACGACGGAAGATCTCGACCGCATAATCGAGCATTCGGAGACCAAGGCTCTGCTCGTGTCGGACAAACTGTTCAACAAAGTATCGAAATCCACGATCGAAAAACTGAACATCGTAATACGCACCAAAAATCTCAGCATAATTTCGCAACGCGTGAAAGAGCAGGGATCCACGGCAATTCCGAAGCCCGAGGATCTGGCGGCGATAATCTATACGTCGGGAACGACCTCGTCGCCGAAGGGCGTGATGCTCTCGCACTACAACATCAGTGCGCAGACATGGCTGATAGAACCGCTCTTCCGGCTCAAAGACGACGACGTACTGCTGTCGGTGCTGCCGCTGTCGCACACCTACGAATGTTCGCTCGGACTGGTATACGCATTCTCGGCAGGCTGCCACGTCGTATATCTCGACAAGGCTCCTACGATATCGGTACTTATGGCGGCATTGAAAGATGTGCGGCCGACGATCATGATCATCGTTCCGCTTATCATCGAAAAAGTCTATCGCGCCCGCGTATTGGCGAAATTCACCTCCAACGCATTCTGGCGGTCGCTGTACAAAGTCGGATTCATGCGCCGTTATCTGCACCGCGTAGCCGGAAAGAAACTGATGAAGTTCTTCGGCGGACGCATACGATTCCTCGGAATCGGAGGTGCCAAACTCGATACCGCAGCCGAAACTTTCCTCTACGAAGCGAAAGTGCCGTACGCGATCGGTTACGGACTGACCGAAACAGCACCTTTGCTGGCAGGAGCGGTAGGCGACATGGTTCGTATCGGTTCGACAGGACCGATACTCAACGGAATCGAAGCGAGAATCGAAAATGTCAATCTCGAAACCGGACAGGGCGAGATCGTCGTTAAGAGTCCGAGCCAGATGATGGGATATTACAAGAACGAAGAGGCAACGAACGAGGTCATCTCCTCCGACGGCTGGTTCCGCACGGGCGACCTCGGATGTTTCGACGAGGACGGCTGGCTCTACATCAAGGGACGTCTGAAAAACATGATACTGGGACCGAGCGGAGAGAACATCTATCCGGAGGATATCGAAACCGTTCTCAACTCGCACGTATTCATCTCGGAATCGATCGTAACCGAGCAGGAGGGACAACTGGTAGCGCTCGTTCACTTCGACAAGGAGGCTATCGAGGCGCGCTACGAGGAACTCGTCGACAAATGGAAGCAGACGAAGCAGGAGTGGGAACGTTTCAAAGACGAAACCATGGCGGAAATCAAGGAGTATGTGAATGCTCGTGTGAATCGCAACTCCCGCATCTCCGAGGTGGTCGAAGAGGAGGAGGAGTTCGTGAAGACTCCGACCAAGAAAATCCGACGGTTCCTCTACAACAACAGGAAGAAGGCATAGGGAGAACGGAAGATAAGGTCTCTAAGGTCCTTAGGGACTTTAAGGACTTTAAGGACTTTAAAGTCTTTAAGTGCTTTCGGGTCGTCTTTGGGGATTGCGGGCTTAGAAACTTAGACACTTTACGCCCGAAAACCTCCCCTGCCGCAGATTTCGCGGACGGTGAAAGAAAAAGTCGTTAATGTAGTTAAGGTCGTTAAAGACTTTAAACACTTTAACGACTTTTCTCTTTTTTTTGCTAACTTTGTCCGTTATTTACTCGGAAAGACAGAACATATATGAATATTAACAAGTTCAATCGCTGGAACACCATTACGGGCTGGGCGGTATTCGCAGTGGCTGCCGTAACGTATCTTCTTACGATGGAATCTTCGTCGAGCCTCTGGGACTGCTCGGAATTCATCGCAACATCGTACAAACTCGAAGTCGGGCATCCGCCGGGAGCACCGCTGTTCATGCTTCTCGCACGAATCGCGACTCTCTTCGCTCCGTCCACGCACTATGTGCCACATGCCGTAAATGCCATGAATGCCATTGCGAGTGCATTCTGCATACTGTTCCTCTTTTGGACGATAACCCACATCGCCCGCCGGCTCTACACCAAGGAGGGCAGGCAACTGACGCTGCCGAACGCAATCGCCGTTCTCGGTGCGGGTGCCGTAGGTGCGCTGGCATACACATTCACCGATACATTCTGGTTCTCGGCGGTAGAGGGCGAGGTTTACGCGCTGTCGTCGATGTTCACGGCACTGGTCGTATGGCTGATGCTCAAATGGGAAGAGCAGGCGGACTCGCCTCACTCGATGCGCTGGATAGTGTTGATCGCCTATCTGATGGGTTTGTCTATCGGAGTGCATATCCTCAACCTGCTGACGATCCCCGCGCTGGTATTCATATACTATTTCCGCAAATACGACAAAATCACGTTCAAGGGCATCTGTCTCGTAACGCTTATAGCCGGTGCCATACTCCTCGTCATCAACGGCATAATCATTCCGTACACCGTCTATCTCGGTGCGCTTGCCGACGTATTCTTCGTCAATACGCTGTCGCTGCCCGTCAATTCGGGTATAGTAACGTTCGCCGTGGCGATGTTCGTCGCGCTCGGCTACTGGATATACGCCACGCACAAACGCGGCAACGCAATATGGAATCTGATAGCCGTATCGGTAACGATGATAATGCTCGGTTTCTCGTCCTACGCATCGGTAACGATACGTGCAGCGGTGAATCCGCCGATGAACAGCAACAATCCCGACAATCCGTCGGCATTGCTGTCGGTACTCAACCGCGATCAGTACGGCAACCGACCGCTGCTCTACGGCGCATCGTATGCCGCACCGATAGAGAGTTTCACTGAGCGGACATTCTATCATCTGAACAAGAGTACTGGCAAATACGAGAAGCAGACTACGGTGGACGACTACGTATATCCGTCGCAGTTCATGCACCTTTTCCCTCGCATGTGGAACTATCTGAAAGACGAGCGCGACTACAAGCCTTGGGCGGCATACCGCACAAAACTCGATTTCGCACGCGACGAAAACGGCGAAATCATGCGCGACGAGAGCGGCAGACCGATACGTCAGGAGGTATTGGACTACGGTCGCAAGGTTCCATACCATGACGGCGAGCAGACACGCACGATCGTCGAGCCTACGTTCGCCGAGAATCTCCACTATTTCCTCTCGTATCAGTTGAACTACATGTACTGGCGCTACTTCCTTTGGAACTTCGTAGGACGGCAGGACGACATACAGGCTTCGGACGTTACGATAACCAACGGAAACTGGCTGTCGGGCATACGGTTCATCGACGAGTTGTATCTCGGTCCCCAGACCAACCTGCCACGCGAAATGGAGCAGAATCCGGCACGCAACACCTATTTCTTCCTGCCGTTCATCCTCGGAATCATCGGACTGATATACCAACTCAACCGCGATCAGCGCAATTTCACGATAGTGATGTGGCTGTTCATAATGATGGGTATCGCACTGGTGGTATACTTCAACTCGTCGCCGGGCGAGGTGCGCGAACGCGACTACGTATACGCCGGTTCGTTCTATGCGTTCTGCATGTGGATAGGACTCGGAGTACTCGCCATAAGAGATTTTCTGCAATACCTGTCGAAACGCGACAACAGCGTCGTTGCGGCTGTCGCCACGGCAATAGGACTCGTCGTACCGGCGATTCTCTGTGCCGAGAACTGGGACGACCACGACCGTTCGCACCGTTCGATGGCGCGCGATATCGGCTACAACTACCTCGCATCGATAGTCGAGAAAGAGGGCGTAAGTCCGATAATCATCAACTACGGCGACAACGACACGTTCCCGCTCTGGTTCAATCAGGAGGTGGACGGAGTACGCACCGACGTACGCATAATGAATTCGAGTTATCTCGACGGCGAATGGTATGTGGACGAGATGAAATGCAAGGCGAACGACGCCGACGGAATTCCGTTCTCGCTGCCGCGCGAAAAATACACGTTCGTAAACGACTGGCTGCCTATAAATTCCAAGGTGAACCGAGTGGTGGACATCAAGGACATCATAGATTTCGTCAGAAGCGACGATCCGCAAACGAGAATAGACGTAGGCACGGGCATATTGTCGGACTACATTCCGACCAAGCGCATCGCATTGCCGGTGAACAAGGACAACGCCATCGCGTCGGGCATCGTCAAGGAGAGCGACCGCGATCTGATGGTCGATACGGTCTACATAAACATGCGCAAGTCGTCTATCTCCCGTTCGGAACTGATGCTGCTCGACATGCTCGCCAATTTCGACTGGAAACGACCGATATACTTCACGCAGGTATACGTATTGCAGAATCTCGGACTGCTCGACTATCTGCAATTCGACGGATACAGTTACCGGCTGGTGCCGATTCTTACCCCGTACAAGAGTGCGTGGGAGATCGGACGCATAGACGCCGACTACGCCTACGACAAGTTGATGAACACGATGCGTTACGGCAATCTGAAAGATCCGCGAGTGTATGTGGACTACTTCACGCAGTATAACCTTATGGTATCGCGGGCGAGAGAGGCATTCGCACGAGTGGCGAAAGAGTATATCCGCCGCGGCGACGACCAAAAGGCGGAGGAGTTGCTCGACCGCGGATTGGAGGTGCTGCCGGCAACGAAAATCCGATTCTCGGAGGCGAACACCTATCCTTTCATCGAATCGTATTACGCGATCGGAGCAAACGAGAAGGGCGACGCGCTGCTGATGGCATACGCCGACACGCTGATAGACTATATCGAGTACTATTTGCAGTTCGACGGCGTGCAGGCAGACCTCGTAACCAAGATTATCGACGACAAACTCGACGAACTGTCGCAACTCTACTATCTCGCCGCATACGCCGACCGTCAGGACGCGGTGCGCAGCATCAACGACTACTACCGTACGCTCGGTGCCGAGGACAAAGACCTGATACTGACCGACAGCGAGAAAGCGGATTCGACGGCTGGGGAGGAGAAGAAATAGTCGCTTAACGACATTAAAGTCTTTAAGTACCTTAAAGCGGAAAAAGGCATGAACCTCCATGTAATACTCCTGTCTGCGGCACTTCTGCTCGCCGTGGCGTGCGGGAAGCATGAGCCTGCCGCGGACAATCCCGCTCCTGCACCGCCTGTGCAGGAGGAACCCGAAACGCCCGTCGAGCCGGAAGATTACGTCTCGACCGACTTTTCCGCCGACGGAGAGGTCGCCGTCCTGCAACGCGCGACGGAGGGCAACGGCATCGACATCATACTGATGGGCGAAGGCTACTCCGACCGCATGATTGCCGACGGAACATACGACCGCATGATGCGGCTCGCTGCGGACGACTTCTTCGCCGAAGAGCCGTTCGCGTCGTTCCGCCACCTGTTCAACGTATACGCCGTGACGCTCGTTTCGCGCACCGAAACCGTCGGCGAGCCGAAATCCGACACGGCACTGGCGGTCGAATTCGAGGAGGATACGACGGTGATTAAGGGCGACGACAACGCATGTTTCATCTATGCGCAGCAGGTACCCGAACTGCGCGGCAACATCGGCAGACTGAACGAGATGGTAGTGGTCGTGGTCGTGAACAAAATCCGCTGGGCGGGAACGTGTTACCCCTACGGACCGTTCTCGGTGGCAGACGGGCAGACGATGCTCGACGGCGACTACGGACGCGGATTCTCGATAACCTACTCGGCGTACGCCGACCTCGACGACCTGCGATACACCGTCACGCACGAGGCTGCGGGACACGGATTCGCCAAACTCGCCGACGAATACTATTCGGAAGGCTCGACGATGCAGGACGACACCAAATACTATTACACCTTTCTGCAAAACTACGGCTACTGGCGCAATATCGACTTTTCGGGCAACGCCGCCGACTCCCCGTGGGCAGCCTACATCACCGACCCTCGGTATGCGGGCAGCGACACGGGTTACTACGAGGGTGCGGCATATTCGCAATACGGAGTGTGGCGGTCGTCGTGGCAGAGTCTGATGTACTACACCGAGGGCGGTTTCAACGCCATCAGCCGTGAGGCGGCATACCGTCGCATACACAAACTCGCATACGGCGATTCGTGGCAGTTCGACCGCGAGAAGTTCGTCGAATACGACCTGCGCAACATCCGCAAGGCGGCGACCGCGGGTATCAGCCGTCCGTCCTCGCACCGCGAATGTCTGCCGCAGCCGCGAATGCTCGACCGCGAACGGATAAATATGAAAAACACGAACAGAGGCGACATGACAACCTTACATTAAACGTCATTCCGAACCGCTTTCACGTCATTCTGAGCAAGCCCTGCGTCATTCTGAGCAAACCACGCGTCATTCTGAGCAAACCACGCGTCATTCTGAGCAAACCACGCGTCATTCTGAG
>ENA-UOIZ01002206-UOIZ01002206.1-human-gut-metagenome-genome-assembly--contig:-P88-NODE-2206-length-13989-cov-5.929166_pt1 | contig 13989 bp, 15 predicted proteins | sample MGYA00242336_ERZ723883 | MGnify/ENA metagenome assembly ERZ723883 | reverse complement strand
GACAGTGGTTATATGCATGCAATCAATGGAATTGGCTGTACTTTGGGGATATTATTCGTGTTTAACCTGTTTCATCAGGTACTATATGTGACGAGCGGGGTAAATGGAGTACAGGAATTGTTTGAGCTTGGAGTAAATCGTCTGTTTGGTTCGATTGATAATAATTTCTGGTCTGGAATCTTAATCATTGTGGAGACACATGTATTTTGGTTTTTTGGGGTGCATGGAAACAATGTATTAGATGTTGTGATCAAACAGAATTTCTCAGATGTATCTGTTGGTATATTCAGCAAGTCTTTTCAGGATGTGTTCGTAATCATGGGGGGAACTGGCGTGATGATCTGCCTTGTAATCGCGGTTTTGCTGTTTGCGAAGACGAAGAGTCTGCGGAATGTTGCGGGTATGGCGGCACCGGCAGTTTTGTTTAATATCAGTGAGATTGCGTTGTTTGGAGTTCCGGTCATTTTGAATCCGATCTTTATTGTACCATTTTTGGTAGTTCCGATCCTGAATTTCCTGATTACATATGCGGCAATGTATTTTGGCATTGTTCCACATGTGGTAGCATCGGTGGAGTGGACAACGCCAGTTCTTCTGAGTGGATATCAGGCAACTGGTTCGTGGAAAGGAGTAGTGCTTCAGCTTATATGTATTGTGATCGGCGTGTTTGTATATCGTCCGTTTATCCGGATGTTTGAAATGCAGCGCCGGCAGCAGATGATACAGAATGTGAACCAATTGGTAGAAGAATACAAAAAGCAGGAAGAAAGTGGAGTTCTGTTCGCATTTACAAAACGGGAAGATGTATGTGGAAATACGGCACGGCTGCTGGCCGGCGAATTGAAGGAGGCAATTGAAAATCACAGTCTGTTTCTGATGTATCAGCCACAGGTGGACAAGAATGGGCATTGCTCTGGTGCGGAGGCTTTGATTCGGTGGAATCATCCCGTGTTTGGAAATATTTACCCACCACTTATCATTCAGCTTGCAAAAGAACTTGGAATTATGCATGCGCTTGATGCAGCAATCTTAGATGAAGCGGCAGCGGCGAGAGCCAGACTGACTGATTATGTAGACGAAAGCTTTGATATCTCTGTCAATCTGACCAATGCGTCACTGCAGTGGGATGGATTGGTGGAAACGGTGGAAAACAGCGTGAAGACACATGGAATTTCCTGTAGCCAGTTGTGTCTTGAAATCACTGAGCAGGACGCGATATCTTCGACAGAGGATGTGGTACATAAAATAGAAGAATTGAAAGCGCACGGACACCGGTTTTTGATTGATGATTTTGGGATGGGGCATACCTCCCTGCTCTACTTGCAGACGGGATTTTTTGCAGTCGTGAAACTGGATGGATCTTTGACGCGGAATGTGCTTGAAAACGAAACCAATGCGGAAATTATCGGTTCGATCACCAAGCTTGGGGAGTCGATTCATTTTACAACGATTGCAGAATGGGTGGAGTCAAAAGAACAGTTAGAGAAGCTGAAAGCATTGGGGTGTGATGTATTCCAGGGCGCTTATTACAGCCGGGCAATCGGGTATGAAGATCTGGTTGAATGGCTTATATCATACAGAGATTCATAATTGTCCGTTGCATTTGAGGCAGATATGAAGTAAGCTGTTGGATGAGTTATTATAGGAGATAATTGATAAGGAGGAACAACATATGAACCAGAAAGAAAACGTAGCGTCAGCTTTGGGATCCATATTGCTTGGAATTTTGCTGATTGTTATGAAAGGAAAAATTATTACCGCAGCCATTACGCTTCTGGCAGTATTTGTAATTGTTGGAGCCATTATGGATTTTGTGGCAGGACTCGTAAATTATGGAATTGTGAAGTCAGTTGCCGGAATCTGTATTTTGGTATTTGGCTGGGTATTTGCAAGTCTTGCATTCTATATTCTGGCAGCAGGAATCATTCTGATGGGACTGTTACAGATATCGTCAATCAAGAAAACGATGCCTGTAAATCTGACTGTGGGAGAACGGTTTCAGGAGTATTTTAAACCGGGACTGATGGTTGTTGCCGGAGCATGTCTGCTCTTCAATCAGAGTGGAACGATTGCGTGGGCATTTATTGCAACGGGTGTGCTGTTGGTAATAAATGGTATCATGACGTTGGTTGGCGCAAATAAAACCTATTAGGTATAGGTAATTGAACTATGAGTTTAACTGTAATGGTGAAATAAGTCTTGTATATTTAAACGGAATGCGTTATACTAACAACAGCTTCGGAAAATCAGAGTATTTTCTTGAATGAAACTAAATAGAACGAAGAAGGCAGATTGTGGACGAAGATAGACAGTTCTACAAGTCTGCCTATTTTTATCAAAAAATCTATTGTTTTTATTCAAGGAGGTATGTATGATGAATACAACAACTACAATCGATAAGGCAACAAATAACCAGAATGCATTTAATTATGCAGTTTATATGATGCTCGGCAGCTACTTCAAGCAGATGGAAGCTGTGTCCGAGTGTTATGTCCAGAAGCTGTATCTCTACTATGTGGAGAATAAGCGGGAGCGCCAGTACAGCTTTGAGGATATTGCAATCCGTTTTGTGGAACGGGTTTTGCAGAAGCAGCTGCCAGAGGAGATCTGGCAGGAGCGGGTGCTGGTATCGTTCTTTGCGAGGGATGGCAGGAACTATGTTGCCTTCCAGGGAGCCCGTTACACATTGGTTGTGCAAAACGACTACCGTGGAGCACGCACGAAGCTGCAGTATCAGCTGTATGAAGATGCGCCTGCTATCGAGAGATAGCGGCGTGTGGAAAGGATAACAAGAATGTACCATATAATCGTAAATCCGACCTCATCTTCTGGAAAAGGAATGGATGCATGGAGGGAGATAAAAGACATATTAGACCGAAGAAACGTGGCGTATAAGGTGTATATACTGCGGAAGCCGGGAGAAGCAACGATGGTTGCAGGGAAACTTACAGCAGGAAGGAACATGGCTTTAAACGAAACGGCTGTTATGGATCAACGTAAGGAAGTAGTTCGGGAAAATGAGGAAGATATCAATATTTTGGTGATTGGCGGCGATGGAACGCTAAACGAAGTCTTAAATGGAATTCAGGATTTTGAACACACGACGTTATCGTGTATTCAGACTGGTTCCGGAAATGATTTTGCCAGAAATATGCATTTGGAAAAGAATGCAGAGCAGGCGATCACGCATCTGCTTGAACAGCCGGAAGAAATTGCGCTTGATTATGGAGAGGTGACAACGAACCATCCGGGAAGCGACGCAAAACGATTCTTAATTAGTTCCGGCGTTGGCTACGACGCGAATATCTGTGAAGAGGTCAGCCGGAGCCGTTTGAAGGCGGTATTAAATAAGATCCATCTTGGCAAATTGGTGTACGTTCTGATCGGCGTTAAGCAGATATTTGCGAAGAAAACGGTACGCGCAAAATTATACCTGGACGATGCGCCTGTGATGAAGCTTCCGGAGCTGTTCTTCGTCGTTGGGATGAATCATATGTATGAAGGTGGTGGAATCCCATTTTGCCCAAACGCAGATCCGACAGATGGAAGATTGGATGTCTGCCTAGTGAAAGGCATGTCAAGGCTGAAGCTTCTTCTGGCAGTTGTGCTTGTTTATTTCAAAAAACATTTGTTGTTTAAGGACATTACGAATCACAGGTGTAAGAAGATGCGTCTGGTGACGGAGACACTGCAGTGGATACATATGGATGGCGAGACACCATACCAGGTGAATGAGGTTATCTGGGAAAGTAAAGGAAAGCTGCGGTTTGTGAAATAGTATAAAGTTGATAGAATGAAGTGTGAAAAGATGTTAGGGACTGAGAAGTTATGGGTATGTACATAGAAAAGGAGATGCACAATGGAGTTTATATGTTACCCCAAATGTTCTACATGCCAGAAGGCAAAGAAGTGGTTAGATGAAAATAAGATCGAATATACTGAGCGTCATATCGTCGAGGCAAATCTTTCGGAGAATGAGTTAAGAACGTGGTACGAGAGAAGTGGATTACCGCTTAAGAAGTTCTTCAACACAAGTGGTATGCTTTATAAGGAAATGAAGTTGAAGGATAAGCTTCCGGAGATGAGTGAGGAAGAACAGATCAAGCTGCTTGCGACGAATGGTATGCTGGTGAAACGACCATTGGTTGTGGATGAGGATAAGGTGTTAGTTGGCTTTAAGGAAACGGAGTGGGAGGAAAAGTTAATATAGCAACAAACTAATTGACAAAGTACGGAAAGGACTATAACACACAATGAAACCAAAATCTCCACAAAGCATACAACTTTATAACATCATGCTTCGTCTTGGATACCCAGAGGAATTTGCAGACATTGTGACGAAGAATCTGAATACGGATTTTACGGCGACACGGATGATGGGATATCTGTATCGGTATTCGAATCCAAGACTGGAGGACGTGGCGGATGAGATGCTGGCGATTCTGGATGATCGGAACCGAATCATGGAGAAGAAGGAACTGGAAGAAATCAATAAGAAGTGGAACGAATTTCTTCATACGGGTATACCGGATGAGGACGAATAAGAGGAGGACAAACAAATGCCATTTATCAATTCAAAAATTAGTGTAGCATTAACGGATGCACAGGAGCAGGAAATTAAGTCAAGACTGGGACAGGCAATCACAGCCATTCCGGGAAAGTCAGAGAGCTGGCTTATGGTTGGCTTTGAGCCAGAGTATAAGTTGTATTTCCGAGGATCAAAGGATCAGCCGATGGCGATGGTGGAGGTAAGTGTGTACGGAAGCGAGAATCCGTCCGCGTTCTCCAAGCTGACTGGCGAGATCTGCAAGATATTTGAGGATGTGCTTGGAATTGCACCGGATCATGTCTATGTGAAATATCAGGCGGTTGCAAACTGGGGCTGGAACGGCGGCAATTTCTAATTACAAAAGAACGAATAAAGGCGCTTTTGATTAAATATAAAAACGAAAGCGTCTTTATATTTTTATTTGGAAGATTCTGCAGAATGTCTGTTGCATATCCTTGGAAGATGATATAAGTTAGGGAAAATATCAGTAAAAGAGGAGTGTGACTGCTTATGCAGATAAAAACTGCAACAATGGAAGATTATGATATTGCATTTTCCTATTTTGAGAAGCTTTGGACATTTAACACATATGACTATGAAGAAACGAAAAAGGTATACGAGAAAGTGCTTGCAGATGAAAATAGTTTTGTGTTTTTTGCGTTAGATGAGGCAGGAAATTATCATGGATTGTGTCATGGAAGCTATTTTGAAACTTTTTGGATGACGGGGTGTACCTGTTATGTGGCAAGTCTGATCACGAACAAAGAAGATCGTGGAAAAGGGTATGGAAAGTTTTTGTTGGATTATGTAAAAGAAAAATCAAAAGAGAAAGATTGTAAAGCATTGATATTGGATTCCGGGCTGCCACGTGTGGAGGCACATGGCTTTTATGAACATTATGGATTTGCTAAAAATTGTTATGGATTTCAGCTTGTTTTATAGTATGATGTAGAGAAAAGCATAAAACAGAACATATCTGTCAATAATACCATTGCGATAAAAATATGACAAAATCAAAGGAGTCAAAGCAATGGAATTAAAAGAGAAAGAACGTACCCTGATTCAGGATTTGCAGACGCAGGAGCAGAGTTGTGTGGAAAAGTATGGAAAATACGCAGCGCAGGCGAAAGATCCGGAGTTGAAAAGCCTGTTTGAGACAATTCAGAAGGAAGAGCAGAAGCATTACGATACATTACAGCAAGTGTTAGATGGTTCTGTTCCGGCATGCGATTGTAACGATACGCAGGGAAAAGACTATGAGCCGAAGGTAACGTATGGTACATTGGATAATTCTGAGGATAAAAAGCATGATGCATTTCTGGCAACGGATTGTATCGGAACAGAGAAGCTGGTGTCCGGTGAATATAATACCGATGTGTTTGCATTTGCGAATACCGCGCTTCGGAAGCTACTGGCAGATATCCAGATCGAAGAGCAGAACCATGCGGAGATGATCTACAAATATAAAACCGCAAATGGCATGGCGTAAGCTGGTGGAAACAGAAAACGGATGGTTGACATTGTTCAATCATCCGTTTTTTATGCAATAAGGGTTTATGCAGAAATTGTGCCTACCAGATTCACCTAAAACGCGACTTTCATTGCAAGTGCAATTACACATAGAATAATTGCGATTGGCACATACAGGTACCGCCCAAGGAAATACCACAGCTTCCCGCGTGGTTTCCTGCCGCCTTCATTGATCGCTGCAAATAAATCTTTTTTCTTCATAATCCAGAACCAGGAGATTGCACCAAGCGTTGCACCGATTGGGATGATGTAGATGGAGACGAGATCCATCCATGTACCCCAGCGTGTGATGGCTTCCATGCCGATTCCGGCACCAAGGCAGATCACGCAGATAATGCCGAGTGCGACGGTACGACGCAGCTTCGGGAAGCGGTGCAGAAGGGATTCAGCAACGGCTTCGAACATGTTCTGCAGGGAACTTACACCGGCGAAGATCATTGCTGCATACAGGATGATCGCAAAGATCTGTCCAAACGGAATATCCTGCAGGATTGATGGCAATGTGATAAAGAGCAGGCTTGGCCCTGCGTCCACACTGACATTGTAGGAGAAGCATGCCGGGATGATCACAAGCGCGGCAACCAAAGCTGCAATTGTATCGAAGATTGCGGTATGTCTCGACACTGCGATGACGTCTTCTTTCCGGTCTAAGTAGGATCCATATGCGATCATTCCACTTCCGGTTACGGACAGGGAGAAGAACGCCTGCCCCATGGCAGTGATCCAGACAGTCGGATCTTTCAAAGCTTCCCATCTTGGGATAAACATGAATTCATACCCGCTTGCTGAACCTGGCAGCAGGGCTACGCGTACTGCAAGTACGATGAAGATCAGGAAAAAGAGCGGCATCATGATCTTGTTGCTCTTCTCGATACTGCTGGCACCGAGCAACAGTGTAAGCAAAGTGCCAATGATGACAATAATATGGAATGGTACAACCGAGAAATCCGTCATGGAGAACGATTCGAACCATTCGGAAGTGTTGACCTGCATCAATAGCCCGGAAGCAGAGTCAACAAATGCTTTTAATACATAGGCAACGATGATTGAATAGCCAATTGCGATGCACAGGGAACCTGCAAGTGGCAGCCAGCCTAGTGCGCGCCCGGCAGGGGCGAGTTTTTCGTTTCGCGAACGCCATGCATTTTCGTAGGAACCAAGCGTTCCGGTACGCGACCAGCGTCCGATCGCGAACTCCGCCGGAAGCCCGACGTAGCTGAACAAAAATATAAAAAGTAAATAGATGAGAAGAAAGGCACCACCGCCGTTACTTCCCATTTTATTTGGAAATCCCCAGACATTTGCCATGCCGACTGCGGAACCGACCGATGCAAGAATAAATCCCCAGCGGCTTTTGAACGATGTTCGAGTTTGTTCTTTTTTCATAATGTACCATACCTGTCTAATTTAGTTTGTAGTTTATCTATTCTACCATAAAAGCATGCAATCAATCAATGTGGGTTGGGGAGAAAATGTGAAATGGCGCAAAACTCCCCAATGGAAGAATGCATATGCAGGGAAGATTGGGTAGAAAGTGGTGGAAAGGGAAAAACTCCCCAACCAGAAGCTTTTGGGAAGTAAGTAGGTTGGGTAAAAAGTGGTGGAATGGGGAAAACTCCCCAACCGGAAGCTTTTGAGAAGCAAGCAGGTTGGGGAGAAAGTAGCGGAAAGGGGAAAACTCTCCAATAAATGAGGCACGCTGCCGCGTGGTGACATGAAATCACATAAAAATCGACTGGCACAGTTCCCGCTTGCTGTTCTTGCAGATCATGTAGCTGTTGATAACCGGTGTTTCCAAGTCCAGCAGGGGAATGACACGGAGCTTGCCCGCTTCTAAGAATGGACGTGCCGTATCTGCGGGCAGGAATGTATAGCTTTCCGAACCGAGCAAAAAAGGAATGATCTTGGAACAGTCATCGATTTCCAGTGAAAACTGATGGTAGCGCGGAAATAAGTTTCGGATGAACTGCCCGACATCCTGCAGGGCGAAGTTGCACATCAGATAATTCTCGGCAATCAACGCCTGTTTCGTGATGCCGCGCGCATACATCGTATTATAATAATCAGTCACTAAAATCATCTTATCCTGTTTGTAGACCTCGCAGTGATAGGATGATTTTTTCATAGGAAGATAGGTGAAGATCACATCGAAGATATCGCTTTGCAGCTGCTCCATCAGCAGATTGGAAAGACCAATCGTGATTTTTAATGCGTCATTCGGAAATTGTCTTCGATGCTCTAAGATGATTGGCGCCAGATGTCCTTCGTAGATCGAATCGGAACAGCCGATGCGCAGGTGGTTTTCATATTTGTGTAAGGAACTGATCTCGGAGAGCGATGCATTTGTCAGTGTGATGACCTTCTCGGCATAGTCCTTGAACTGCTCGCCTTCCACGGTCAGCTCCACGCTGCGGTTGTTGCGCGTGAAGAGAGCGATATTCAGCTCTTTTTCCAACTCGTGAATGCGGTTTGTCACGGTAGACTGAGCGACAAAAAGCTGCGCGGCGGTGCGTGTGTAGTTCTTCGTATTGGCAAGTGTCAGAAATGTATTCAATGCTTCGATATCCATAAAAATCTCCTATTATTCGAAAATTCGATTATTACTATCAAAATTATCTATTTTACATATAATATAGCATGTGCTTATAATGAGTGCAACAAAATTGGATGAAACATTCGAAGGATGGAGGACGGCATATGCAGGAAATCAGACTAAGCAACAAGACGAACAAATTGGAATTAGACCCATACAGCTATCAGCTGCAGGACGTGGAATCGCCGGAGCTTTTCCGCGAGATGTTCCCGTATACGGAGACACCGAAGATCGCATTTAACTATCGCCGGGTGCCGGAGAAAATGCCGGAGGATATCTTCATCACGGATACGACATTTCGTGATGGGCAGCAGTCGCGCGCCCCGTACACGATGGAGCAGATGGTACACATCTATAAACTGTTGCATGAGCTTGGCGGACCAAACGGCATGATCCGCCAGACCGAGTTCTTTGTGTATTCGGAGAAGGATCGCAAGGCACTTGAGAAATGTATGGAGTTAGGCTATGAGTTCCCGGAAATTACAACATGGATTCGTGCGAACAAGAAAGATTTCGAGATGGTAAAATCCATCGGTGTCAAGGAGACGGGCGTGCTTGTGAGCTGTTCTGACTACCATATCTTCCACAAGATGGGACTGACAAGGAAGCAGGCATTGGACAAATATCTGGGAATCGTGTCAGACTGTATCGAAGCAGGACTTCGCCCAAGGTGTCATTTTGAGGATATCACGCGTGCGGATTTCTATGGATTTGTCGTTCCATTTGCCAACCGTCTGATGGAAATGTCCGAGCAAAGCGGCGTACCGATTAAGATCCGCGCCTGTGACACGATGGGATTCGGCGTGCCGTATCCGGGTGCATCGCTGCCGCGAAGCGTATCCGGTATCATCTATGGCTTGCAGCATTATTCCGGTGTGCCATCTGAGATGCTGGAGTGGCATGGACATAACGATTTCTATAAGGGCGTCGTAAATGCGACAACCGCCTGGATGTATGGTGCAAGTGCCGTCAACTGTTCGCTACTTGGCATCGGGGAACGTACCGGAAATGTACCACTCGAAGCGATGGTATTTGAATATGCGTCCCTGCGCGGACACTTAAATGGGATGAATACGAAGGTAATCACAGAGATTGCAGACTATATCAGCAAAGAAACCGGCTATGAGATTCCGCCGATGACGCCGTTTGTCGGCGAGAACTTCAACCTGACAAGAGCCGGTATCCATGCTGATGGCATGCTCAAAAATCATGAGATCTACAACATCTTCGATACCGATACGCTGCTTGACCGCCCACCAAAGGTTTCAGTCAACAGCACATCCGGCATCGCCGGTGTCGGCTACTGGATCAACCAGTACCGCAAGAAGAAGGGCTTGGAACCCGTCGACAAAAAATCGCCCCTCGTGCGCCGTGTGTACGACTGGGTACAGGAACAGTACGACGAGGGACGAATTACAATTATCAGTGATGCGGAACTTACACGACAGACCGAGCTTGCAATGGAAGCAGAATAGTGAATCTACAAAGCATTAACCAATTCCACCCAGTGCGATACCGAGGATCAGCACAAGGATACAGATCGGGCAGTACAGATATTTACAGACAGGTACATACTTGTCTGTAAATTTTTTGTCGCGTCCAAGGTTGACCTGCGCTTCGACATAGTTCTTACCGTATACCCAGAAGAACATGATACCGGCGAGACCTGCACCAAGAGGGCAGATGTAGATGGACAGGACATCCATCCAGTCGGATACGATTCCCTGAATACAGATCGATACAATTACGCCGATCACGCCAATGACAAGGCAGGAGAGCTTGCGGTTTAAATGAAGCTTTTCCTGTACCGTTGCGATTGGTGCCTCGTATAAGTTAAGCAGAGACGAAAGTCCTGCGAAGAAGACCGCCACGAAGAAGATGATCGCCACGATGTGTCCGCCCGGCATAGACTTAAATAAGCCCGGCAGGAAGATAAACATCAGTCCGGGACCACCCTGGTCAAGCTGAGCACCGGTTGTAGCCATCGCCGGAATGATAACAAGTGCTGCAAGCATCGCTGCGATGGTATCAAATAAGGCAACACGACCAGCGGAAGCTGGGATATCTTCGTTGTCCGGCAGATACGAACCATAGATTAACGTTCCGTTTCCGGCAACAGACAGGGAGAAAAATGCCTGTCCCAATGCGAAGATCCATGTCTCCGGCTTTGCCAGAGCAGAAGGCTCGACGCGGAAGATGTATTTATAGCCGTCAATGGCGCCCGGTTGGCATGCCGTGTAGATCGCAAGGATCAAAAACAGCAGGAAGAACACCGGCATCATGATCTTATTTGCCTTCTCGATACCATTTCCGACACCGAACATCAGGATTATAACAGCAACTACAAGTGCGATGATCTGCCACAGATTGTTGCCGAAGGCAGAAGCCATACTGCCGAAGGACGCAGCGAAGGAATCGATACTGTCCGGGGCAAGCGTGCTTCCGGTAAATGTTCCGATCATGTATTTCAGAATCCATCCCATGACGACGGTATACCCAATCGCCATCGCAAGAGAACCAAGTACCGGGATAAAGCCGAGCGTTTCGCCGAGCTTGCGCTTACCGCGGGATTCACAGGCGGCACCAAAAGCGTCGATCGGACCGGATCGTGTGCCTCGTCCAAAACTCATCTCCCCGATGACACCGGTCGATGCAATCAAGACAACAAAGATAAAATACGGGATAAGGTAGGAACCGCCTCCATATAAGGATACACGTGTCGGGAACATCCAGATATTGCCCATGCCGACGGCAGAACCGATGCAGGCAAGGATAAATCCGAGACGGTTTGTAAAAGACTCTCGTTTGTTCATAAATATTCTCTCTCTCTTCTTATTTCTAGGAACTTTTAATAAAACCAAACCCTACTATACCCTATAACGCAGAAAAAGTAAAATGAATGTTAAAAAACGCATGATATGTAGTTGTTTTTTGATGGGGCGTGTATTACTATGCTATAAATGATTAAGAACCAGAGCAATAACCGGGAAAATAAACACAAACAATGAACCGGCAGATATAAACCACAGGAGGAAACTATTATGACAGAACAGGAAAAGATGCTGGCAGGCAAGATCTACGATTCATCGGACGAGACGTTACTTGCCATCCGTACAAAGGCACATAAGCTGTGTCAGACCTATAACCAGACTGCAGACACCGAGGAGAAAGCGCGGGAGCAGATAATGCGTGACCTGATCCCTGATTGCGCGAAGGGCGTGTATCTGCAGGGACCGATCTATTTTGACTATGGGAAATTTACGACAATCGGTGAAAATACGTTTGCAAACTTTAATTTCACGGTGTTAGATACCTGTCCGGTGCATATCGGCAATAACGTATTCATCGGACCGAATGTATCGCTTGTGACACCGATGCATCCGTTTCGCTATCAGGAGCGTAACATCAAGTTCAGGCAGGATGGCACGGCATACGATGATGAGTACGCAAAGCCAATTACGATCGGAGATAACTGCTGGCTTGCAAGCAATGTCGTTGTGACCGGTGGTGTGACGATCGGCGAAGGCTGTGTGATCGGTGCAGGCAGTGTGGTGACAAAGGATATTCCGCCACATTCCCTGGCGGTTGGAAATCCGTGTAAGGTAATCCGGCAGATCACGGAGGCAGATTCCATTCGAAATCGGGAAGATTTGTGGTAGATGAAAAAAGAGGGCAGCTTACCCTCTTTTTTGATATCTGACTTGCAGCCGCTTATAGCTGCTTTTTTAATTGCTCGATTTCTTCCTGAAGAAATCGGTTCGTCTGTTCTACGCTGCACACATATCCGTATTCTGGCAGCGTCTGGATGAAGTCCATGATACTGCTGCAAAGTGTGTGCTCTTCCAGTGGAAGAATCATGGAATTCCCATCGTTTCGTACCAGCATCAGGAACGTCATGGATGGCGGTGTAAACGCGATGGAAATATTCAGAGACGTATGTATTTTGGAAGGATCTAATAGCAGAAAATGATAGTCTGTATCATTTTGGTTTGCCTCTATAAATTTGCGGAGAATATAAATACGGTCTTCGATATCAAAGCGGGCAGCGAGCGTATCCGGAAAATTCACATTTTTTCCTTCCGCGGTAAATAATTTTAAGCCTTCCAGCGTGAAGAGAATCGTATGGCTTTCCTTCGTAAGCTGACCGATCCGTTCTAATAATTTGGCGCGGATGACATCCTTGTAAGGGGATTCCAACATGTATTTGTCAATCATTTCCGGCGTGAGATATTTCTCGATGGTGGGCTGGATATTCAGGCAGATTGGATAGTTTAATGCCGGATCTACTCCATTTAATACATTTAACAGGTCAAGTGGTGTCTGCGCACCAGAGGTCAGGATATTTGACCGGGCAAGAAGCTGCTCGTAGTTGTGCAGATAATACTCGTGAATTGCTTTGTCGCTCAATATCAAGGCTGTCTCATAGGTTGGGGACAGCAGGATGACGTGTGTATTCGTGATGACATAATATGGGAACGCGGTTGCCTGTTGTTTAAAACGATTTCGCGCAGAGTAATAATAGTGCACTTCAAATGTGCCAGGAAATGCGGCAAATGATGGCAGCAGATTCTTCAAAATCTGAATGTTGTGTATATTATCATAGTTTTCGCCGTCCATCTGCGTTTTCTGATATTCGATTAAGTGCTTCACATGCAACGGCTGAAAGGTTGGATGATACAGTGGTTTGAAGAAGATAGACGCGTATGGGTGACTCATATCAGCAAATGTATATATAAATGGATGATCTTCGGTTGTCACATTTTTCAGGGCGACAGAATAGATTGCGTTTACAATCTGATAGGTGCCTTGAATCAACATACAGTTCGACCAGGTATCGACATTTGATACAATCAAATCATAAGGGGAATCGTCTGTCTGGTAGAGCGTCGATGTGGACATTTCCAGAATACGCTTGATTTCCATATGTGTCTGGAAACGCTCGGGTCCAATCTGATTGATCAAAAAAGCCTGTTCTAATTCTTCCTTGTCAATCGGCGAAGGTGCGAAAAACGGAAGAAGCTTTTCGTAGATTTCTTTTGTGATTTTTCTTTGCCCGGATAAGATTTTCTGAAGTGTTGTACGATTGAGGCCGCTTTGCTGAGAGATAGAATATACCGTATATCCGTTTGATTCGATGTAGTGCTTGATCAAAGCCTGTATTGTATCCATAATTTTCCTCACTATACTTTAATGCTATGTATATTTTAAAACACAACTATATAAAATGCTATCGCTAAAAATTACAAAAACCGTCACATTTTTTGTCACATATTGAAAATGTATATTTTTTTCTTATAATTGGAACTGTATTGGCAAG
>ENA-UOIZ01002204-UOIZ01002204.1-human-gut-metagenome-genome-assembly--contig:-P88-NODE-2204-length-13997-cov-61.532133_pt1 | contig 13997 bp, 11 predicted proteins | sample MGYA00242336_ERZ723883 | MGnify/ENA metagenome assembly ERZ723883 | reverse complement strand
CGCCTGACCGCAGGCTACCTGCTGGGCACCGGCGACAAGTACGCCCGCTACTACACTGCCACCGCCTACACCGAGCTGATCAATATCCAGAGCGGCAAGGTCATGGGCATTGGCGTGGAGCTGGGCATGGACCAGACCGGCTACGCCCGCGTGACCAAGGTCTACGACGGCTCTCCCGCACAGGAGGCCGGCATCGCGGTGGGCGATTACATCACGGCCATCGGCGACACCGACGTCAAGAGCCTTTCCGGCGTGGATGCCGTGCAGACCCGCCTGCAGGGCGAGGCCGGCACCACCGTCACCGTCACCTGGCTGAACAGCGAGGCGGCCAGTAAGACGGCCGAGCTGACCCACTCCGGCTACAGCAGCACCACGGTGGACTACCAGGTGCTGGACAACGTGGGCTACATCAAAATTCGCCAGTTCGACGGCAGCACCCCCAGTGAGCTGGACTATGCCCTGCGTTCTCTGACCAGCAGCGGCGTCCAGAGCCTGGTGTTTGACCTGCGCGACAACGGCGGCGGCGTGCTGGACGACGCCATCAGCTGTATCGACCTGATCGCACCGGAAGGCACCGTGGCCTATGCCGAGGATAAGAACGGCGAACGCACCGTTCTCGGCAGCAGCGACGACGAGAGCAAGATCGACCTGCCCATGGTCTGCCTGGTCAACGGCAACACTGCCAGCGCGGCAGAGCTGTTCGCCGCCAGCCTGCGCAGCATGAACGGCGCGCGCCTGGTGGGCACCACCACCATGGGCAAGGGCACCATCCAGAACAGCCCGCAGCGCCTTTCGGACGGCAGCGCTGTGAGCATCACGGTGGCAAAGCTCATCTGCGGCGACGGCACCAGCTTTGACGGCACCGGCCTGAGCGTGGATGTGGAAAAGGCCTACACCACCGAGGAAGCCGCGAACTACTACGATTACACCCCGGAGACTGACCCGCAGGTGCAGCGTGCTGTCAGCGCGGCACAGCAGCTGAGCGGCACCTCCACCCTGGGCGGCGTCATTGAGAGCGCCGCATCCTCTGAGGCGGCGGACAGTGAGGCCGCCGGTGCGGTGAGCGCTTCCAGCGAAGAAACGGCTTCTTCTGCCGCAGCGGAAGCTTCCGGTGAGGCCGCATCCAGCGCAGAGTAAGGATCGCGTAAAGCGGTACGCTGCCGATCGCCGTCCGTGCGCCCCTCTCATGAAAAGACGTTTTGGAGAGCCCCGCAGGGTGCGGCAAAACGCAAAATAATATTTCCGCTGAAGATGCCCAGAGCGAATGCGGAGGGCATTCAAATCGTAACACCTAAAAAGGCTGCTGCAAACTCTGCAACAGCCTTTTTCTGAGAAAGGATGGCCCCCCAATGCCCGAACTGACCGACATTTCGGTGATCCGCACCCTGTGCGAAAAATACGACTTTGCCCTGTCCAAGGGCTTTGGACAGAACTTCATCATCAACCCGGGCATCCCCACCAAGATCGTGGATGCCAGCGGCGTGGATAAGCGCTACGGCGTCATCGAGATCGGCCCCGGCATCGGCGTGCTGACCAGGGAGCTGGCCAAGCGCGCGGCCAAGGTGGTGTCCATCGAGGTGGACGAGCGCCTGCCGCCGCTTCTGGCCGAGACCATGGCTGGCGTGGATAATTTCAAGCTGGTATTACAAGATGTATTGAAGGTGGACCTGAAAGCCCTCATTGCCGAGGAGTTCCCCGGCATGCCGGTGGCCGTGTGCGCCAACCTGCCCTACTACATCACCAGCCCCATCGTGATGAAGCTGCTGGGTGACCGCCTGCCCATCGAGAGCCTGACCGTCATGGTGCAGAAGGAAGCCGCCGACCGCCTGGCCGCTGTGCCCGGCACCCGCGCTTCCAGCGCCATCAGCTGCGCGGTGAACTACTACGCCACCTCAAAGCTCATGTTCACCGCCGCGCCGGGCAGCTTCTACCCGGCCCCGAAGGTGACCAGCGCCGTGGTGCGCATGGATATCCGCCCCACCCCCGCCGTGCAGGTGGAGGACGAGGCGGGCTACTTTGCGCTCATCCGTGCGGCTTTCGGCCAGCGCCGCAAGACCGCCGCCAACGCCATCGCCAGCGGCCTGGGCCTGCCCAAGGACGCCGTGACCGCCGCCATTGAGGCCGCGGGCTTCGACGCCCGCATCCGCCCGGAGGCCCTCACGCTGGAAGACTTTGCAAAGCTTCAGCAGGCCCTTGCCCGCTGACGGTGCGCACCGGCAACCGGGCTTTATCCGGGCCGCAGACGCTTTGCTGCGCCGGGACAGTGAAAGTTTCCGGTGAGCAGATATTGACAACCCGCCGCTTTTTTGGTATCCTATCAAAAGACCGTTCGGGTCATGCTGGTGTGGCGCAATGGCAGCGCAACTGATTTGTAATCAGTAGGTTACGGGTTCGACTCCTGCCACCAGCTCCAAGCAAAAAACGCTCAGGAACGCTGATTCCTGAGCGTTTTTTGCTGTAAAGCGGGAAATGACGGGCCTGCGGATGGCCCGAAAGAAGGAACGCGCCAGCGCCGGTCCATGCAGGGGAAGGCCGCGGGCAGCCAAACAAACGAACGATAAGCGAACAAACGAGCCAACAAAACCGGAGCCGGGGTGCTGCCTGCCGGGCAGCGCAAAAATCTGAAAATCTGGACGAAAAAATATTGACAAACTACTGAACCGGTGGTAATATATACAGGCAGTCCGCAGGATAGCAAAAAGTGAATATGGGCGTGTTCCCGAGTGGCCAATGGGGACAGACTGTAAATCTGCTGCTTTCAGCTTCGGTGGTTCGAATCCACCCGCGCCCACCAAGAAAACGCTTGTGTAGAAATACACAGGCGTTTTTCTTATGTAACTCCGTTGCGGCCATAGACGCGGGTGGATTCGAACAGCTGCGGCGACGTCGCTGAAGACGGCGCAAAAACAGCCCAGTGCAACGGCGACGACCGCGGCCAGCGGCCGAAACAGGGAGGAGCTGTTGGGGCAGCGGCCTGCAGGATGCGAGTGCCGCCCAAGGCACGAAGCAGACGCAGGGAGCCGCAACCCGTGCTCCTTTTTAGCAGCGCGGCTCGCGAATCCACGGTTGCCCCACAACTGCCTCTCCCAATGGAGACGATCGCGTTGAGCTTTTTGTTTTATGCCCATCTCTAATGGGGCACGCGGGTGCGCGGACTGCACCTTATACCTCTTTGACAACCGCCCCGATATCCTTGCGGATGCACAGCGCGCGCGGTGCGATCTCCGGCGGAAGCTGGGCCGGACCCGGATTGATGCAGACATAGAACGCCTGCGGGTTCTGGGCGGTCATGCGCCAGAAGGGATACTTGATGATGCCGGGGGTGTTGTAGCCCACACCCAGCTCCAAAAATAAAATTTTCTGCCCCTCGTGGCGGCGCAGAAAATCGCTGTACCGCCCGGCGGCGCGGTGCCAGCCTTCGTCCTCCACAAAGGTGTTGTCCGCCCGCAGATTCATGGTCAGCGGCCGGCCGCAGTGCGGGCAGCGGGGGACCAGCTCTGCCGGGATGCGCATTTTGAGGGCCGCACCCTGCGGCACGGTCAGGCTGCCGTCCGGTGCGATGGTGTACCCCTGCGCTTCCACCATCCGGCGCACCAGCGCTTCGTTGTCGAAGGTCTCCGGGCAGCAGGGCTCTGCGCACTGGAACAACCCGTAATCGCCCTGTGTATAAAACAGCCGCTTTTTGTCGAAGCCCGCTTTCTGGAAACAGTGGTCCACATTGGTGGTGAGCACGAAATAGTCCTTGTCCTTCACCAGGCGGAACAAATCGTTGTAGACCGGCTTCGGTGCGTTCTGATAGCGGTTGATATAAATGTACCGGCTCCAGTAGGCCCAGTGCTCCTCCAGAGAGGCGTAGGGATAAAACCCGCCGGAGTACATATCGGCAAAGCCGTATCGCACGGCAAAATCTGCAAAATACTGCCGGAAACGCGCCCCGTCGTAGACGAAGCCTGCGGAGGTGGAAAGCCCGGCTCCGGCCCCGAGCACCACGGCGTCGGCGTCTGCCAGCAGCTGCCTCAGCTGCTCAGCCTGCGCCGAGAAGACGCCGGTAGATTTCGTAGTCCAGATCTTTGAAAACATTGAAGATCACCTTTCTCACGCTGGTGTCCTGCACCAGAAATTCTTTGACGGTTTGCACGGCGATCTCTGCCGCCAGCTCGTTGGGGAAGTGGAACTCTCCGGTGGAGATGCAGCAGAACGCCACGCTTTCCAGCCCATGATTCGCCGCCAGCTGCAGGCAGGAGCGGTAGCAGCTGGCCAGCAGGGCACGGTCCTGCCGGGTCACGCGGCCGGTAACGATGGGCCCCACGGTGTGCAGCACAAAGCGGCAGGGCAGGTTGAAGGCGGGGGTGAGCTTCGCCTGCCCGGTGGGTTCCTCGCGGCCCTGAGCGCGCATCAGTTCCGCGCAGGCCTGCCGCAGCTGAACGCCGGCAAAGGTGTGGATGGCGTTGTCGATGCAGCGGTGGTTCGGGCAGTAGCAGCCGGTCATGCCGCTGTTGGCGGCGTTCACGATGGCGTCGCACCGCAGGGTGGTGATGTCGCCCTGCCACAGGTACAGCCCCGGCTGAATGGGGGCAAGGGCTGCGGCATCGGTGATGCCCTTCTCCGCAGCCCGCTGCTGCAGGTAGGCGTCCTGCACCTGCAAAAAGTCTTCCCTGCCGGGCTGCGGCGCACGCACATTCAGCAGCCCGCGCAGCAGCTGCCGCTGGCCGTCGGTGTCGGCCGGGATGCGGATGTCCCGGTAGGCCGGGTCTTCCTTTAAAAGCGACTGGATGAGCATCCGCCGCCGCTCGCTCTGGTTCATGCAAGGCTCCTTTCCCGAAACCGCAGCAACCGGCACAAGCCCCACAGGAATGCCCTGTGAGGCCTGCGGGTCATGCGGAAAACTTAGAACTCATACGGCGGGTTGCCGGAGAAATCGGCGATCACGCCGTGGGCGTCGTCCAGGTAGAACACCTCGAAGATGGGGTTCGTGGCCTCGCCGTACTGGCTTTTCACGATGGGGTTCGCGATGCACATCTCCTTGGCCGCCATGTTGCTCTCAAACACGGCCTTGCCGTGCAGGCGCAGCCAGGCGTACTCCGGGCTGGAGACGGAGATCTCGATGTTCGGGTTGGCCTGCAGGTCCTTGTAGACCTCCTTCTGGTTGTTGGTGCAGAACCACAGCTTGCCGTCCAGCTCACCGGCAAACATGAAGGGGCGGCACTTGGCCTTGCCGTCGCGGCCGACGGTGGCCAGATACTGCACCGGGTTTGCGTTCAGAAATTCTACGACCTTGTTCATGGGAAAATTACCTCCAGATGAGAAAAAGTGGTTGTTAGCGGTTGCGTTTTTCACTCGCTGACACTATAATAGCGCTGTAGAGCCATTTCGTAAAGTAAGAACAATATTGTGCTGTAGTTACCAAAAGGATACCATTGGAGGGAACTATGGAACAAGAAAGGATGCAGGAACTGCCCGCCTGCCCGGTGGAGACGACCCTGACGCTGATCAGCGACAAGTGGAAGGTGCTGATCCTGCGGGACCTGCTGCAGGGCACGAAGCGCTTCGGCGAGCTGAAAAAATCCATCGGGCACGTCACCCAGAAGGTGCTCACGGCCCAGCTGCGCGAGATGGAGGCCAGCGGCCTGCTCACCCGCAAGGTCTATGCCGAGGTGCCGCCCCGGGTGGAATACACCCTCACCGAGCTGGGGTACAGCCTGAAACCGATTTTGGACGCCATGTGGAGCTGGGGCGAAGCCTACAAGAGCAGCCGCGGGGCCGCACCGGCCCAGCCGCCCGCAGAAACGGAGGCCGCTGATGCCCTATGAACCGGAGTTCCACCGGCAGGGCGCGGTGCTGCTGACCCGGACCGGCGACGCGAGCGTGTGGCAGTTCCGCAATGAGACCGGCGAGGGCACCATGACCACCTACGAGCTGTTCCCCGGCGTGGCGCTGAGCTTCAACGATTTCCACATGGCGTCCTTTGATTCCAGCTTTTCCACCCGGCAGCGGCTGTTTGCGGTGGACTACTGCCGCGAGGGCCGCATGGAATACGCCGCAGCGGCGGCAGCGTGGCCGAGATCGCGGCCAAGGTGGGCTACCGCAATGCCGGAAAGGTTGCGGCCGCTTTTAAAAAGGCGACCGGCTGCACGCCGCTGGAATACCGGCAGGAGGCATGCCCGAAAACATGACAAAACGGCCCGGCGCGGAGCGCAAAAACTCCGGCCGGGCCGTTTCCTGTTATCATGCTTCGTTCAGTGCCTTGGATTCCGTCACGAAGGCCGCGATCTTGTCCACCTGAATTTCCGCCACCGCACGGCCGGTCTCGTAGACGCGGCGCAGCTGGGCGGGGTCGCGCTCCATGGAACCGATCTCCAGCGGGATGGGCGGGCGGATGACATAGGCCTGGCCGGTCTGCTCCAGCATGGAGATGTGCTCCAGCGTTTCGTTGTAGCGCTCGTGGCGGTCGGCCACGGCCTCCACGAAGGCAGGGTAGCGCAGGTAGCGTGCCCGGATGGCGGGCAGCATCTTGTTCTTCTTTTTCACAAAGCCCTTGGGCTGGGTCAGCACGATGAGGTTGCGCTTGTAGCCGATGGACTCAAAGAACCGCACCGGGATGGAGTCCGCAATGCCGCCGTCCAGCAGCTGATAGTGGCCGATCTTCACGATCCTGGCCGCCAGCGGCATGGACGCCGAAGCCTGCATCCACTGGATGTCCTCGGCGTCGCCGGTGCGGCACTTGTGGTAGATGGGGTCACCGGTGCGCACATCGGTGCAGACCACGAAGAAATCCATAGGATTCTCTGCAAAGGTCTTTGCGTCGAAGGGGTCCAGCTTTTCCGGCACGGTGTGGTAGCAGAACTGCTCGCTGTACAGGTTGCCGGTACGCAGCAGGTTGCCGAAGCTGGCATAGCGCTTATCCTGGCAGTATTCGGTGTTGTAGCGGATGGTGCGGCCGATCTGGTGCGACTTATAATTGCAGCCGAACACCGCACCGGCCGACACACCAATGGCACCGTCCAGCACGATGCCGTGCTCCATCAGCACATCCAGAACACCCGCAGTGAACATGCCGCGCATGGCGCCGCCTTCCAGCACAAGTCCTGTTTTCATAACAGCTCTCCCTCTCCCGTCGGCCGGGGCACAGATCCGGCCGGAACATCTATAATTATCTTCAGTATACTCGATTTTGCAGAAAGTACAAGAGCCGAAAAATGCAAAATTGTGCGCCGCCCGCCGCAAGTTTCAGCACTTTTGAACAGAGGGCCGCATTTTGGCCGAGTGCCCGAAACTGCGGTGCAATTTTTGTCGGATTTGGCAAGAAAGCCTCTTGTAAAAACGGCCGCGTTCCGGTATACTAGGTGAAATAAAATGCAGCAGTGTTCACCATTGCAGACGGAAAAAAGAATAGGTTGGAGGAACTGGTTCATTATGAAGATGCTGGAAGATCGTATCCGCAAAGACGGCATTGTGCGCGAGGGCAACGTGCTGAAGGTCGATAGCTTTATCAACCACCAGATGGACATCCCGCTGTTCCGCGAGATGGCAAAGGAGTGGAAGCGCCTGTTTGCGGGCAAGCCCATCAACAAGGTGCTCACCATCGAGGCCAGCGGCATCGGCATCGCCGCCATCGTGGCCAGCGAGTTCAACGTGCCGGTGGTGTTTGCCAAAAAATCCATGAGCATCAACCTGGACTACAACAACTACGAGACCAAGATCCAGTCCTTCACCCATAAAAAGATCTACAACGTCATCGTCTCCAAAAAGTTCCTCACCCCGGAGGACCACATCCTCATCATCGACGACTTCCTGGCCAACGGCTGCGCCCTGATGGGCCTGCTGGACCTGGCAAAGGAAGCCGGTGCCACCGTGGAAGGCATCGGTATCGCGGTGGAAAAGGGCTTCCAGCAGGGCGGCGAGCTGATCCGCAGCAAGGGCATCCAGCTGGAGAGCCTTGCCATTGTAGAGTCCATGGACAGCGCCACCGGCGAGATCGTTTTCCGCGACCAGCCGCACCAGAATTGAACAAAAAGACGTTGCATTTTAATGAGCGCTGTGATATACTGTATATGAGAAAAGTTTCGACTTTTCCATCTTCGCTGAAGATGACGAGTGACGGTTCTGACTCGTCGGTAAAATAAAACGTGACCGAGTGAAGATGATGTGTGACGGTTCTGACACATCGGTAAAATAAAAATTGACCGGGCGAAGCAATCAAGCAGGGTCAACTCAAGAGTTGGCTCCGCTTTTTCATGATATTATGGGCATTTGAGACCGCTTCGGCGGTCTTTTTTTTTCATGGCTACACCCCGTCAAAACTATCGCCGTCGGCGGGCAGATCGGCAAGGGTCTGGGCTGAGTCGGCACTTTCCTCCATGGCAGCGCGGGGAATGCCCTTGTACACCAGCGTCTGTTCCAGCACCTCGGCGCACACCGGGGCCGAAAGGCTGCCGCCGGCTGTCGTCCAGCTGTGGGGTTCATCCAGACAGACGAGACACAGAAACTGCGGGTCGTCGATGGGAGCCACTGCCACAAAGCTGGCGATGCGGGCTTTTTCGTCGGCACTGTCCAGCTTCTGGCTGGTGCCGCTCTTGCCGCCTACCCGGTAGCCTGCGATCTGTGCGTTGCGCCCGCCGCCGTAGAGCACCACGGCCTCCATCATCTCCCGCATAGTGGCCGAGGTCTCGGCTTTGATCACCTGCCGTTTGCACACCGGGTCGATGTGCTGCAACGTTGTGCCGTCCGGGTTCAGGATGTCGCTGACGAGGTAGGGCTGCATCAGCCTGCCGCCATTCACCACAGCGCACACGGCAGCGGCCATTTCCAGATAGGAAATTTTGCTGCTCTGCCCGAAGGAGCAGGACGCCAGTTCCACCGGGCCCATGCGGTCGGCGGTGTAGTACAGACTCTTTTTCGGCTCGGCGGGCAGGTCGATGCCGGTGGGCTCCCGCAGGCCGAAGGCCGCAAAGTAATCGCAGAAGGCCTCCTTGCCCAGCCGCGCGCCGATCTGGATGAAGCTCTGGTTGCAGGAGTTTTCCAGCGCCTGGGTCACGGTCTGACTGCCGTGGCGCTTGCGGTTGGCGCAGTGGAACCGGGTGCCCGCCACCGAGATGGACTCACCGCAGTAGAAGGTGGAATGCTTGCTCACGGCCCCGGTGTCCAGCGCGGCGGCGCAGGTGATGAGCTTGAACACGCTGCCCGGCTCGTACAGGTCGCTGACGGCTTTGTTGCGCCACTGGGTCTGCTGGGCCAGCTGCAAAGCGGCAGCCCGTGCGTCGCCGGTCAGGGCATCCACCGCGCTGCGGGCGGCGCTGTCGTAGATGACCCGGGGCTCGTTCGGGTCGTAGGCGGGCGTGGTGGACATGGCCAGCACCGCGCCGGTGTTCACGTCCATCACGATGCCCACGGCCCGGGCGGAGACATGGTGCTCCTTCACGGCATAATCCAGCGCATTCTCAAGGTAGTGCTGGATGTTTGCGTCGATGGTCAGCCGCAGGCCGCTGCCTTCCAGCGGCACTTTCTCGGTCTCGTAGCTCTGTTCCAGCGTATAGCCCCAGGCATTCACCGCCGTCAGCACCACGCCGTTGTCGCCGGTGAGCACATCATTATACTTCAGCTCCAGCCCGCTCACCCCGGCGTTGTCCACATTGGTGAAGCCCAGCACCGACGCCAGAAATTCCCCCTGCGGGTACCAGCGTTTGGAGTCCTGATTGATGCGGATGCCGGTGATGCCGTTCGCTTCGCAGAAGTCCCGCACGGCGTCGGCGGTGTCCCGCTCCACCCGGTAGCGCAAAAGGCAGTCGTTGGACGCACGGTCGCTGAATTTTTCCAGCAGCTTCGCTTCATCCAGCTCCAAAATCTTAGCAAGACCCCTCGCCGCCAGCTGCAGTTTGTCGGCGGGCATCTCGCGGGGCGAGGCCCGCAGGGTCCAGCAGCTGCTGTTGGCCGCCAGCAGCACGCCGTCGGCACTGTAGATGCGGCCCCGGTCGGCGGGGACCACGGTGTCCCGCAATTGCTGGCCGAGGGCGCGGTCGGTGTACCAGCCGCCGGAAAACAGCTGCAGATACAAAAGCCGTGCGGCCAGCCCCGCAAAGCAGATACAGCACATCAGTACGGCCACCAGCCGTGCCCGGGCGCGGAAGGCCCGCTCCGGCAGGGTGCGCAGGGGACGGGGCGTTGGTTCCGGCTTCGGCATGGGCGGCACCTCCTTATGATATCACGGACAGTGTATGCGCCGGTGCGCCGGGCGTATGACTAACCATCCCGCCGCCTGCGTACAATAAAGGAACGGAGGTGATGGGGATGGAACTGCAACGGGCTGCCCACGCGCTGCCCACTCGCCCGAAGCGCCGCCTGCCGCTGCGTGTGCTGCCCGCCATGGACCTGCCCTTTCTGGTGCTGGTGCTCACGCTGGTGGGGTTCGGTCTTGTGATGCTGGGCAGCGCCAGCAGCGCCGTGGCACTGTACCGGAGGAACGATGCCTTTGCCTACGCCCGGCCGCAGGTGCTGTATGCGGCGCTGGGCATTTTTGCTATGTGGGTGGCCAGCCGGGTGGACTACCATGTGTACCATAAACTGGCCTGGCCGCTGCTGGCCCTTTCGCTGGTGCTGTTGGTGATCGTGCTGTTCATGCCGGAGTATAACGGCTGCAAGCGCTGGCTGGTGCTGCCGGGCCTTGGCACCCTGCAGCCCAGCGAGATCGCAAAATTTGCGGTGGTGCTGGTGTTTTCTCACATCATCTCGCTGAACCATGACCGCATGGGCAGCTTTGCGGTGGGGGTGATGCCCTTTGTGCTGGTGCTGGGGGTGGTGGCGGTGCTGATGCTGCTGGAGCCCCACCTTTCCGGCACGCTGCTCATTTTAGGCATCGGCGCGGTACTCATGTTCGTGGGCGGCACCGGGCTGCGGTGGTTCGTGCTGGCGGGCGTGGGCGGGGCCGCTGCCATCGGGGCGGCCATTGTCATCATGCCGGACCTTGTGCCCTACGCGGCCAGCCGCCTCAGCTCCTGGCTGGACCCCTTCGCCGACCCGCTGGGCGACGGCCACCAGACCATTCAGAGCCTGTACGCCATTGGCAGCGGCGGCGCGGCAGGGCTGGGCCTTGGCAACAGCCGCCAGAAGCACCTGTTTGTGCCCGAGCCGCAGAACGACTTCATCTTTTCCATTTTGTGCGAGGAACTGGGCTTCGTCGGGGCCTGTGCGGTGATCGTATTGTTTGCCCTGCTGCTGTGGCGGGGCATCACGCTGGCAGCCCACGCGCCGGATCGCTTCGGGGCCCTGCTGGTGGTGGGCTTTGTGGTGCAGGTGGCGCTGCAGGCCGTGCTGAACATGGCTGTGGTGACGAACACCATCCCGAACACCGGCATCAGCCTGCCGTTTTTCTCCTCCGGCGGCACCAGCCTGATGATGCTGCTGGGAGAAATGGGCATCGTGCTTTCCGTCTCCCGCGGGGAGACATAAAAACCCACTCCTTTCCACCGAAACGGCGGGAAAACGGGAGAAAAACAGGACAAATGATCGGACAAATAAAAACGCGCATTCTGCCCGCCCGACGGACAAAACGCCCCCGCTCCGCATAGCATGAGGTATCTTTTGCGGAACGGGGGCATTTGCATGGCAGGAGACTTCATCATCACGGGCGGGCGGCCGCTGAGCGGCACGGTGCGCATCCCGGCGGCGAAAAACAGCGTGCTGCCGCTGCTGGCAGCCACCATTTTGTGCAGCGGGCCGGTGCGGCTGCGGAACGTGCCGCCGCTGGCCGATGTGGACACCAGTCTGCGGCTGCTGCGCGGGGCAGGCGGCGCGGCCTGCCGGCAGGGCGGGGATGTGCTGGTGGAGCGCGCGCCCACAACCTGCAGGTTGGACGCGAAGGCTGCGGCGCAGATGCGGGCCTCCATTTTGTTCTGTGCGCCGCTGCTGGCGCGGCTGGGCCGAGCCGAGACGGTGCTGCCTGGCGGCTGCCGTATTGGGGCAAGGCCGGTGGACCTGCATCTTTCCGGGCTGGAAGCGCTGGGCGCGCAGTGCCGGGAGGAGGGCGAACGGCTGATCCTTACCGCGCCCTCCGGCTTGCGGGGAGCGGACATCACCCTGCGCTTCCCCAGCGTGGGCGCTACCGAGACACTGCTGCTGGCGGCGGCCACGGCCCAGGGCAGCACCACCCTGCGCGGGGCCGCGCGGGAGCCGGAGATCGCCGACCTGGCAGCGTTTCTCTGCCGCTGCGGGGCCAGCATCCGGGGCGCGGGCACCAGCACCATCCGGGTGGAAGGGCGGCGTACCCTTGCAGGCTGCACCTTTGCACCCATGGCGGACCGCATCGTGGCGTCTACCTACGCCTGCGCCTGCGCGGCGGCAGGCGGGCGGGTGGAACTGACCGGCTGTGCACCCGCCACCTATGCGCCGCTGCTGGAAATTCTGGCACAAATGGGGTGCAGTGTGGAATGCGGGTCGGAAACTGCAGTCATTTCCCGCTTTGGGGCGCTGCACGGCGTGGGAAAAGTGTTCACCGGCGTGTACCCGGCACTGGCCACCGATGCGGCCCCGCTGCTGGCAGCGGCAATGCTGACGGCAAGGAGTGAAAGCAGCATCGAAGACGTGATCTTTGAGCGGCGGTTTGCCTGCGCCGAGGGCTTTGCGGCCTTTGGCGGGCGGGTGGAAACGGCCGGGCGCACCCTGCACATCGCCCCGGCACGGCGCCTTTCGGCCGCCGAGGTGCGCGCGCCGGACCTGCGGGGCGGGGCAGCGCTTGTGATCGCGGCGCTGGCGGCAGAGGGCACGAGCCGGGTGCGCGAAACCGGTTTCATTGACCGGGGCTATGCCGATTTTGCGCGCAAGCTGGGGCAGCTGGGCGCTCAAATAACACGGGAAATGCGGCCCGGGGCGTGAGAAACGAAAAAAACACCTTCAAAAAACCAATTTTGACTTGCAATCAGGGCCAAAAGATGATACGATACAGTTATATAAGTGTAGTAAGAGAAACTCTGCGCACTGCGCAGTTCTGCGATAAAATCCGATGGAGGACAAAGTTATGGCACTGATGCTCGACGAAGAAATGGACGAAAACGTTACGACGATCAAGGTGATCGGCGTGGGCGGCGGCGGCGGCAACGCCGTCAACCGCATGGTGAGTGACGGCCTGCAGGGCGTCGAATTCATCGCAATGAACACCGACCAGCAGGCTCTGGCCAAGAACCATGCTGCCACCAAGGTGCAGCTGGGCTCCAAGCTGACCAAGGGCCGCGGTGCAGGTGCAGACCCCGAGATCGGCCAGCGCGCCGCGGAAGAAAGCAAGGACGAGATCGCAAATGCCCTCAAGGGTTCGCAGATGGTCTTCATCACCGCCGGTATGGGCGGCGGCACCGGCACCGGTGCGGCTCCTGTGGTGGCCGAGGTGGCCCACGACCTGGGCATCCTGACCGTCGGCATCGTCACCAAGCCCTTCTCCTTTGAGGGCAAGCGCAAGATGGGCCTGGCCGAGCAGGGCATCGCAAACCTGCTGATGCACGTGGACAGCCTGATCGTTATCCCCAACGAGCGCCTGAAGATGATCAGCCAGGAGAAGATCACCCTGATGAACGCCTTCCAGGCTGCCGATAACGTGCTGCGTCAGGGCGTTGAGTCCATCTCTGCCCTGATCAATGTGCCTGCCTTCATCAACCTGGACTTCGCCGACGTGCGCTCCATCATGAAGGATGCGGGCTATGCACACATGGGCGTGGGCAGCGCAAAGGGTGCCGGCAAGGCGGAGAACGCCGCCAAGGCTGCCATTTCCTCTCCGCTGCTGGAGACCAGCATAGCCGGTGCACACGGCGTCATCATCAACATCACTTCCAGCCCGGACATCGGTCTGGAGGATGTGGAGACCGCAGCCGGCCTCATCACCCAGAGCGCACATCCCGATGCGAACATCATCTGGGGTACTGCGTTCGATGAGAACCTCTCGGACGAGATGCGCGTCACCGTCGTGGCCACCGGCTTCGACAACAAGAGCGCCAGCGACCTGCGCAACAGCATCAACA
>ENA-UOIZ01002202-UOIZ01002202.1-human-gut-metagenome-genome-assembly--contig:-P88-NODE-2202-length-14012-cov-6.852117_pt1 | contig 14012 bp, 18 predicted proteins | sample MGYA00242336_ERZ723883 | MGnify/ENA metagenome assembly ERZ723883 | reverse complement strand
AAATCGTTAAAGTCACGCGGGTCGGCAGAAGCCGACCCGCTTTAAGGTCTTTAAGGTCGTTAGGGACTTTAAAGGCTTTAAGTACCTATACCGTATCGGTCGTTTCGGGGAAGATTCGTCTCTATCTGCTTGCACAGGGCATTGAAGAAATAGGGCGACGGACGAGCCGCATCGCCCATAACCACACGGCAATCGGCATCGACAATCGCATAACGCGGGATGGTAACGATATCGAAAAACCTGCACAGCGGCGAATTTTTCTCGTCGTACAGACAATACGAGTTATCCTCCACTCCGTTTTTCCGAGCCGAATCCGTCCACGCATTGAAATCCGAGTCTATCGACAGGCAGATATAATCCACGCCGCGTTCTTTCAGATAATCGCGGCTCCGCTGCGAATCCTTGATGTCCCAGATACAGCCCATGCACCAACTCGCCCAAAAATCGATATACACGGGGCGTCCTTCGTGGCGGGCGAGCATCTCACGCAGCGTAATCCGCTCGTCCGATCCGAGCGGGCGCATGAATGTCCCGTCGAGAACGTCATCGGGGATAATCACGCCCGTAACCGAATAGTACCTCTTCGCCGCTTCGATGAATTTCAAATAATCGGGATTGCTTATGCGCCGTTCGGCACGCTCGATCTCAGCCAAAAGGCTGTCGCGGTACGACGGATTCTGCATACCGGCGTAATATCCGATAAGCATCGCCGTAAGGCGGTCGCGCAGTTTGCGGGTAGCGCGTGCGATGTCGGCAGCCAGCGCGTCGAAATTCCCCGCAGAGGCTTCGACCTCGGGATTGTGCGATATGTATCTGTTGTTTAGCCAACTCGTATAGCAGGGATACTGCTCCGCCGCCGCACCGGGTTCGTAACCGTCGAGGTAGCCTTCGGGAACGGTGGAATCGGGATTACTGCCGACGGCACTGCACAAGTTCACATACTCCTCAATCAGAATCAGATTGCGGTAGTATTCGAGGCACTCGGACGAAATCGCACCCGCGGCGAAAAGGCTGTCGGCATGCTCCGTCTGAGCGCGGCTGAAAGACTGCATGGCACTCTTGTATGCCGCAAGGTCGCCGTTCGCGACGGTCGGGGCTTTCGGCTTGCGGGCATAATCGTTAACCTCGGACAAGAAATTGCCGTCGGCACTGCCTCTGCCGGACATTCGGAGCGTAAACTTGCTTATCGCGGACGACAGCGGTCTGGATTCGAGCGTCATTTCGACGGAGTCGCCGTCGTGCAGGAACAGCGTCGAAGCAAATCCGATACCCTTGTTCATCGACGGTGCGATGACGGTAAACAACCGACCTTTCGACAGGTCGAGTTCGATGCACACGCGCCCGTCGGTCGAAACAGCCTCTTGCTGACAGTCGCGGGGTTCGGTGTTGAACGTATAATTGGGGAAATTTTGGGAATTACGGAAATAGGTCATTTTGAGCGTGTCGCCCGCTTCGACGGGAAAGGCTCCGTAAACCCATGCGCGCTCCGGAGCATGATGCGACGTACAGCCGACGGCAATCGCCGCCGCAGCCACCGCCGCGAAAATACGATATTTTTTCATAGGTCAGAGGTTTTGATACCGCAAATATAGCGAAAATCCCCCCCCCGCAAAAAAACGGGCAAAAAAGAGGCGGAATCAGAAGATTCCGCCCCGTATTCGTCCGAACTGGCACTATTTCGCAGCGTTCACGAAATCGCCGTTCTTGTCGAAATTGAGAACGGTCTTGTCGGAAAGATAGACTTTGTAGCCGTCAGTCGTAGTCTTCATACCCGTAACGGATTTACCCGAATAACGGTTGTTCACATAGGTACGGATGTTGGCAGGAAGAGCGGAAGAAGGCACCGAGCCGTTCTTCATGATGATCTCCGAGCAGTCGCCCGAACCGCCCTCGAACGAAACCTGACTGCCGCTATTGAAATAGACGGTGTACTTGTTCCACGTCGCTTCGCGATCCATTTCGACCGACTTTACCTTCTCGGACGGGAAGTTGCGGCGGATGAACTCCTGCGAGTTGGCAGGCAACTTGGTGAACTCTACCTCCTGTGGAGCAGCGGATGCGCAGAAAACAGCGGTTGCCGCACATGCCAGACATAATAAAAACTTTTTCATAAACATAAATTTTAATTTGTAAAAAGGCGATAGTCCAAAAAGCAAAAGATATGCCACGTTAGGACAGCGAAAGATGATCGGCAACGCGATGGCTAACCGTAAAATTGGTATCGCAAACCGTAATAAATATAACGGAGATTCGGGCAACCGCACCTATTTTTGCAGTACAAGACCTTAAAGTCGTTAAGGTCTTTAACGAAACATATGTCATGAAAAGAGTCGTCATTTTATCGATTGCCGCAGCAACTATATTGTCGGCCTGCGGCGTAAAAAACTATTCTAATATGGAAAAGGATTTTGCACAGATCTTCCCGCAGGGCAACCCTCTACCGGAGAAGTTTTCGCAGTATTTCATCGGGCAGGCGTATCTCGCGCCGCTGACCGACAACGACGCATTGGGAACGCACATATCGAATGTAACGTTCGAGCCTGCATGCCGCAACAACTGGCACAGCCACACGGGCGGGCAACTGCTCATAGCCACTGCCGGTCGCGGATTCTATCAGGAGCGCGGCAAAGCGGCGCGCGAATTGCATGCAGGCGACATAGTGGAGATACCGGCAAATGTCGAGCATTGGCACGGTGCCGCGCCCGACAGTTGGTTCTCGCATCTGGCGGTCGAGTGCAATCGGGCGACCAACGTCAATACGTGGCTCGAACCGGTAGACAACGATCAATATGCCGCTGCGACGGGCAGTCGAGTGAAGTTTGGGTTTGAGGATAAGGAGGTCGGCTGCCCAGATGCGGCATACGGCGGATGGGCGCGGACGTCGCTGGAACCGCTGCGGAGCGATGATCCCGAACTCGCCGAGATTCTCGGACGGTTCGCATTCGGCGACGTAAACGAAATCGGCGACATCGACCTGCGCACGCAGTTGCTCGCCACAATAGCATCGACCGTGGCACAGAACACAGTCGGCGAACTTCGCATCGTGATACGCGCCGCGCTCGAAGCGGGAATCGCGCCGCTCGAAATCAAGGAAACTATATATCATACTGTACCTTACGTCGGCATGGCGAGGGTGCGCGACTGTCTGGAAGCCGCCAACGAAACTCTGCGTTCGGCGGGCGTCGTGCTGCCGACAGCAGGACAATCGGTCGTTACCGCCGAGACCCGCTTCGACAAGGGGCTGGCACTGCAACGCTCGCTCTTCGGCAGTAACATCGATGCCGGCTACGCTTCTGCGCCTGCGGATTTGCTGCACATCCAGAAGTTCCTGTCGGCGAACTGCTTCGGCGACTATCAGACACGACCTGCACTCGATGCAGCGACCAGAGAGTTGCTGACATACTCGATACTCATATCGCTCGGCGGTTGCGAATCGCAGGTCAAAGGACATATTCAGGGAAATCTGAACGTCGGCAACGACCGTGCGACGCTGATTGCAGTTACCGCACGTCTGCTTCCGTATATCGGTTATCCGCGGACGCTCAACGCCTTGCAGTGTCTGAAAGAGGTCGCGCCGGAGAAATAACGGAAATCGGGCAGCAGATTGCCGCCATAAAGCAGATGGCAGGCGGAAACGCCTGCCATCTTAAAGTCTTTAAGATCGTTAAAGTCCTTAAAGCCGCCGATTAAGAATCGGTGGCGTGACCTTACACTAATCGTCCACTCCTATAAAGTTGTAGCGGATATCGAACTTCACATCCAGTCCGTTCGCCAATTCCACTTCGTATTTCCGCGGCGTACGGTCGATGGCGACTATCGCCACATTAGGATAATGGCTGTGGATGTACGATGCTATACGTTCGGGGATTATGGCAGCCGGAACGGTTGCCGGTTTGGTATCCACCTCTTTCCACTCGCCGTTCTTGTCGAATTCGAGTTTCGTGCCGTCGGTGAACGTCACATCGTACGACACCTTCATCAGGTCGCGTTCCTCTTTGGCGTACGCTACCTTATGGTTTGGAAAATGCGTGCCGATAAATGTCTGTGCCGTCTTCGGAAGTTGATCGACCGTGATCGGCGTGTCGTTGTCGGCACTTGCCGTAAGGATGCCGAATGACAGCATAACTGCGGCGAGAATAGATAATCTTTTCATAATATTGGTTGATTAAATCGATGTTTGCATATTAAGATAACGTGGGAATCCGACTGTTTATTTCCGGTCTCCGCCTTATTTGCCCAGAACCGCGCTCAATCTTTCGTTCAGCATGTCGCCGCCCTTACCGACAGCATCGCTCAACTTGCGTCCGCGAGAGGTGAGAACGAAATACATGCGACGTTTGTCGTCGCTACCTATACCACGTTCTATCAAGCCTTTGCGTTCGACCGAAGCGATTATCTTCGATGCATTGGACCGGGTCTGACCTATCAGTTCGCCGATCTCGCCCGATGACATTCGTTCGCTGCTGCGCAGACCGCACAGAATCATGGCTTCGTTGAACGAAACTCCGTGGGCATGTTCGAAATCGCGCTCCAAAAGTTGGAGTTCCGACCGTATGTCGCGTATTTTGTAGAGAGTCTCCATAGTAAAAAGCAACTATTTTCCGAGCAGGAACGTATCTATCGCCTTCTTGAAGTCGGCTTTACCCATAGCACCCTGAACCGCCTGCGGCTTACCCTCCATAGGCACGAATATCAGCGTCGGAATCGACCGGATACCGAACAGTGCGGCGAGTTCGGGTTCCTTTTCCGTATCGACCTTATAGATCACTATACTGTCGGCATACTCCGCCGCGAGTTCTTCGAGAATCGGAGCGATAGTACGGCACGGACCGCACCACGTGGCATAGAAGTCGATCAATGCAGGTTTGTCGCCGAGGTATTTCCACTCGGATGGGTGGTTCTCGAAATCGTCCACCTTTTTCAGAAATTCGGTCTTGGTGAGTTCGATCGTTTTCATCTTGTCGCTTTTTTTGTTGTTGCCGTTAGCCGAGCATGCCGAGCCGCACACCATCAGCAGGACGGACACGAGTATAATTATCATAGGACTGTTTTTCATACGATGCGTACGCTTCCAAAATCGTGCCGAAAGGAAAAATCTTTAAGGTCTTTAAGAACGTTACGGGGTCTGACTGATCAGTCAGACCCCGTAACGTTACAATCCGCAATCGCCCTATCGCAGTTTCGACGAGATCAGCGACATGAACTCCTCGCGGGTGCGGGGATCGGAGAGGAATATGCCGGTAAACGCCGAAGTCGTCGTAGCCGAACCCTGCTTCTCGATGCCGCGCATCTGCATACACATGTGCGATGCCTCGATCACGACCGCTACACCGACAGGATTCAGCGCCTCCTGAATCGAATCGCGAATCTGCAACGTCAGCCGCTCCTGCACCTGCAAACGGCGGGCGAAGCACTCGACCACTCGGGCGATCTTCGACAGCCCCGTAATATATCCGTTCGGGATATACGCCACGTGAGCCTTGCCGACGAAAGGCAGCATATGGTGTTCGCACACCGAGAAAATCTCGATGTCTTTGACCAGCACCATCTGTTTATACTCCTCGCGGAATATCGCCGACCGCAGTATCTCGGTAGGATCTTCGCCGTACCCCTTGGTCAGATATGCCCACGCCTTTGCGACGCGTTCGGGCGTTTTCAAAAGCCCCTCGCGCTCGGGATCCTCGCCGAGCAGACGGAGAATCTCCGTATAGTGCGTTTTCAATTTCTCGATGGTTTCGGGATCGTAGATGTCGTCCCGACGGTAAATCTTCTCTTCCATTTCCTACTCTTTTTGTAAAAACTCTACGAGCCGGCGAACGGCACGTCCGCGATGCGAAACCGCATTTTTTTCGTCGGCGTCCATCTCTGCGAATGTCTTGTCGAAGCCGTCCGGCACAAACAGCGGATCGTAGCCGAAACCTCCGCATCCCGCCTCACTATCGGTGATGCGTCCGTCCACACGACCTTCAAACAGGTACTCCCTGCCGTCGAGAATCAGGGCGATAACGGTACGGAAATGCGCGCTTCGGTCGGTCGCGTCGGCGAGATTGCTCAACAGCAGACGGTTGTTGGCTGCGAAATCGTGTCCGTCGGTCGCATATCGCGCCGAATGCACGCCAGGGGCACCGTCGAGTGCATCGACCTCCAATCCCGTATCGTCGGCGAAGCAGTCGGCACCCGTCCGTTCGTGGACATATCGCGCCTTTTGCAGAGCGTTGCCTTCGAGCGTCGGCGCATCCTCCGGAATATCTTCTGCAATACCGCATTCGGCAAGCGTAACGAGTCGGAAGCGATCGCCCAGCACAGCCTGAACCTCAGACAGTTTATGGGCATTATTGGTTGCAAAAATTATCTGTTTAATCATATTATTCGTAAATGTAGTAGCCGTAATCCAAATCGTATGAGGAGTACACATCCCTGCTTCCGCCATACCATACCGTAAAAGTACCGTCGTCGGAGAATTCGGCTTTGGCGTTATCGACAATGCCGCGATTCTCGGTCGTCAGATCGATTGTTCCCTCACAAAACCAGCCTCCATAGTATGTCAGTTCGGTTGCGCACCCATCGACGATAAACGAACTGTTGCCGGACTTGTTGTAACTCTCGCATGTTCCCGACATACTCAATGACAGATACTTATTGCTCGTCAATGATTCCTTGACCTCCACTTCTGCCGATACACTGTATCTGTCGCTCGAATATCGCGGATAATCCGATTCGTTATAGGTTACCTCGTAGCGATTTTCCCCGATACACTTCACGACAGGCATGAACATGGTTTCACGCTCATACCTGCCCGACCACTCGGCACCGACTTCGCCTATGCGCTTTCCGCCGGTATTCACGAAAAGTTCATACGACTGATAGCGGATAGTGAACACTCCCTTTGCGGCATCATACGCCACATACTCCTTGTAGAAATATTTGTCGTGTACCATCTCGCGCTCCGCATCGGTTTCCGCTCCTATATACTCGTCTATCCGGAACATAAGGGTCAGTTTTTCGGACAAGGCTTTGTATCCGGCGATATTATTGACCAGCATCACATAACCGGGGTATGTCGGATTGCGGTATTCGCGTGTATCCGTTCTGCACGAACAGAAGGTGAACGCTGCCAACAGTGCCGAAAAAATTATCTTTTTCATATCTCCTACTCTCTAAAATTTATAGCCTATACCGCCGATTATCACGCCCTGTGTTCCCACTCCGAATTCGGCAAAGCCATACAGACGTCTGCCGACAGTGATTCCGAACGGAGTGAACTGACCTGCGAACAGTGTATCGACGCTGACGTAACTGCGGTTTCCGATTTTCTCAACCGACCGCTCGACCGTAACTCCCAGCCCGAGTGCCGAATACAGACACACATACTTGCTGTTGAGCCAATAGGCACGCAACATCGGCATCACGGACATGTAATGCAGATCGATACCTCCCGCCTTCGAGTCGTCGGAAAGGTTGTGATACTTCGTGGTAACGCAGGCATAATTAAATGACGCTCCGAAACTTATGGTACGATTGAACCGATAGGCGTAATCAAGCGAATATACGCCCGTATAGTACTCGTCGCCGGAATATATCTTCGACAGTTCGAAACTTTTAAGCGAATACCCGTTATTCCGATAACGGTACGGCGACTCATAGCATCCGATATATCCGAGAATAGTATAGCCTACTCCGTAGGCACCGACACCGAATCGCAGTTCGTGTCCGATTCTTATCCGAACGCGGTCGCGACGGCGAAGGCGGGGTTGTCCGTAGCCGGATGCCGCGATTTGCGTTCCGTCCGCCAAGGTCGCCTGCTGCTGCGCGAAAGCGTCGATACTGACGACGACAGCGAGGATGGCGGTCAATAACAGTTTCTTCATATCTCAAACAGGGTTAAAGGTGTTCGGTTTCGAGTCTTGCAAGCCGGTCGTCGGCATCGCACTTGTCGATTATCGCTTTGACGACGACGTCTATCTCCGAACCGTCGCGATAGTCGGCAGGACACACGTGATTCACACGATTGTCGCGAATAAGCGTATTCATCTCCTGACGCTTGCTCGCCTCCGACGGGTCGTACACTGCGATCGAATGTCCGCCGAAGTTCTTCACAAGCCGCATGCAGGGAATGTCGGTCGTTCCGTCGCCGACATATATCATATGCGAAAACGGTACCGGACGCGATTTCTCCTCCATGTACTGGTTCACGAGTTTGTTGTCGTACACCGACTCCACCCCCTTGTTAATCTTGAATATGAACTGGGTTTTGTTGGTATAGTTCACCGCCACGGCAGGCCAGTACGCGATGCCGTCCACGTTATATAGGAACGAACATGCGTAGATTTTGCGGAACTTGTCGGCGATCGCCGTGCCTTCGATGATCTCTTTCAGACCCGACGAATTGATATAGTGCAGAATCTTGATTCCGCGGGCTTCGCCGTAAGCGTTCATCCTGTCGAACCACTCCTCCACCCCGGGGTAGAATGCGACGCGGCGACCCGATTCCTGAAAGGCTTCGCGGCGCAGCGACAGCCCCTTCGCCTGCGCAGCCTGAATCATACGTGCCATGTATGCCAGAATCTGGTCGGCATCCTGCTCCTCGGCAAGGTCGTTCGATTCCGACCAGAACTCTTTGTTGCTCTTGCCGACAGCGGGAATAAAGTCGTATTCCTGCATGTTGCCCGCAGCCAAAGTGCCGTCGAAATCGTAAATAAGTGCGATCGTGAAGCGATATTTCGTATTTTCCGCCATGGTTTCATTGATTTTGACCAAAGGTAATAACTTTTTTTCACTATTTTTGTTTTGCGAACAGATAAACGTGTAAATAATCCCGAAATAAAATTCAAAACGGTTTCTTACTATGGAATTCAAACAGTTACTCGAAAAACGCCGCAGCGTACGCCGTTTCGACGCCACTCCGGTATCACGAACAGTCATTCTCGACGTTCTGAATATGGCACTTACGGCACCGTCCGCACGCAACTCACGCTCGACTCGGTTTCTCGTCGTGGACGACCGCGAGACAATCGAAAAAATGGCTTCGATGCGCGACTACGGCTCGGCATTCATGGCGAATGCGCCGGTTGCGGTAGTCGTCATGGGCGACACGACGGCTTCGGACATCTGGGACGACAACTGCGCCATATCGGCTACCGTGCTTCAACTCGCATGTGTCGAAGCGGGCTTGGCATCGTGCTGGGTGCATGTCGCAGGGCGTCCGCGCCGCAAGGACGATCCGCACGGCGAAACAGCCGAGGAGTATCTTCGCACATTGCTGCCGATACCCGACGGTTGCCGCCCAGAATGCATCATAGCAATGGGTTACTCCGACTTCACGCCCGCTCCGCTGCCCGAATTCGACCGTTCGACGGCAATCGTCTGGAACACGGAGGAGTAACTCTAAGGTCTTTAAAGTCCTTAAAGACTTTAAGGTCGTTAAGGACTCTTACTCAAATAAATTTGGCATTGCGCCCGCTAATTCGTATCTTCGCAGCGCAGATTCGGTTCATCGCTGCCCGAAAGGGGAGAGGAAAGTCCGAGCAACACAGAGCACCGTACAAGTTAACGGCTTGATATTCGAGAGGGTATAGCAGCGTAACAGAAAACGACCGCCCGTCATGGGTAAGGGTGAAAAGGCGGGGTAAGAGCCCACCGCGAGGGCAGCGATGTCGCTCGGCAGTACGTCTTACGGGTTGCAAGGTTATGTATATCGGCAATTAAGGGTTGCTCGCCCGATGCCGAGGGGTAAACCGCTTGAGGTCGCAGGCGACTGCGATCGTAGATAAATGATGAACTAAAACAGAACTCGGCTTACGGAATCTGCTACTTTTAGAGGGTGTGGCATGTATTGCAGACACCCTTGTTTGTTTCAGAGTTCTGTTTATGAATGTTACATATCCCCTTTCTGTAAAGGGGACTTATACCAACTCGGCTTACGGAATCTGCAAACTTAACGAGGATGACTGCGCGATTGCAGACATCCTCGTTTGTTTCAGATTTACTCTAAGGCATTTAAGGACTCTCGCTTACACTTTGAGAAACACGCCCTTGCGATAAAGGAAATAGAGAAACAGCCAGCAGGCGGCAACGTATGACGCACTCCTGATAACGCCGCCGACCTCGATCGGACACAGAGCGACCAATCCGCCCGTGAAGAATTCGGACGCCTTATGGAAATCTATTATCCGTTGTGCCATGTATATAGTGATGGAGTTCAAACCTATGACTCTGAAAAATAGTGTCCACCGCCTGTAACCGCATACATCTATTACATAGTAGAACATTGCGAACATTCCCAACGAATACGCTCCTACGGCGAGGACGAATGAACTCGACCACAACTTCTTGTTTACGGGCAGCACCTCGTTCCAGCCCGCAGCGACGAGAGCCATAATGACCGCTGCCGCAGCCATACATGCCGCCTTGCGACCACCGGATATACTCGAATCGGGAGTACGCACGAACTCGCCGGCAAACATGCCGAGCATCGCCGTAACCACAGCCGGCAAGGTACTCAACAAACCTTCCGGATCGAAATTACCGTATATCAGGCGACCAGGCAGGTACAGACGGTCGATATAGCCGGCGATACAGCCGTCTTTCGAAAAACAGTCGGCTCCGATCGGTGCGTCGGGAGCGACGAGCAACGCCGTAACAGCCCAATATACAAGCAATATGGCGACAGCGACGGCGGCTCGGGCGCGAACTCCGAAATTCATGAACAAAACGGCAGAGATCCCCCACGCAATACCGATACGCGCCAGCACACTTGCACAGCGGAGCGTCGCGAAATCGAGTTTGAACAATCCGTTGCAAACCAGCCCCAGCAGAACGAGAACTGCCGTTCGGCGGGCGATTTTGGAATAGATTCGCGCAGTCGGCATCCCCTTTGCGCGCTGTTTGGCGAGTGAAAACGGAAACGAGATACCGGCAATGAACAGAAACAGAGGAAAAATAGTATCGTGGTGGGCAAGCCCGTTCCACTCCACGTGTACCATCTGTCGCGCGACGGCATCGGTGAATCCGCATGGGTACAATGCGCAAAGGTTCATGACCAGTCCCGCTACGCCCATGATGAACATCATGTCGAATCCGCGCAACGTATCGAGCGACAGCAGTCGGTCGGAGGGTGGAGAGTTTTTCATCTGAGAATTAAGGACTTTAGGATTAGATAGAAAACAATTCCAGTTGGTCGATTTCGTGGTTGAAAGTCAGGCGATGGTGAGGCGACAGCCCGTACTCGCGGACAGCGAGCCGGTGTTCGCGAGTCGGATAGCCCTTGTTGCGCGACCAGCCGTACATCGGATACTCGGCGTCGATCTTTTTCATATATTCGTCGCGAAACGTCTTCGCCAGCACCGATGCGGCGGCGATATCGGCATACTTGCCGTCGCCCTTGACGATGCAACGATACGGAATGTCGAGCGTCGTGCGGAACCGGTTGCCGTCGATAGCGAGAAATTGCGGTCGCGGATCGAGCCGTGCCGCTGCGAGCGACATGCCCTCGAACGAGGCGTTCAGGATATTGATTTCGTCGATACGCTCAGCGGAAACAGCCTCCACCGCCCATGCGACGGCTTCGCGGCAGATCACGTCGCGCAATATATCGCGGTTGCGTTCGGTCATCTGCTTCGAATCGTTGAGCAGAGGATGGCTGAAATCGGGCGGCAGAATAACCGCAGAGGCGAACACCGGACCGGCAAGACATCCGCGACCCGCCTCGTCGCATCCGGCTTCGAGCAACTCTTTTTGATACGAATTTTCCAACATAGAAAACAAATATACTAATTTATTTGTATTTTGCCGAACATATGCACATAAGACGATTAAAATACACCTATTTTCCCGCAAAAAAGCGTAACTTTGCCTTATGCGAATCACATCGATAACACGCCAGTCGGGTCTGCTCGCCACATCGCTGCTGTTGCTGACGGTCGTAGCCGAACATCTGAAAATGATGTCGGCGACACCGCATGTGATGGAGGTTGTCGGCTGCACATCGTCGCAATCGTGGGGCAGAGCGGCAGTTACGACAATAGTACTCGTTACAACAGGAATCCTCGTCGGCAGAGCGGCTACGAAATCGGGCATATTCCGCAATTTCTGCACGCTGCCGATTCCGATATTCGGCATCGTCGCCTGCGGAATATTCGTTTCGCCCGACATGTACGCCTCGTCGATCGCTGCCATGTGTACAGCAGCCGGACTGTCGCTCTTCATCCGCACACTGGCGCGTCCCGACGAGAAAAATCCCGTCTTTTTCGGATCTATGCTATTCGGTATCGCATTGTTATGCTATCCGCCATGCGTCGTATTCGTCGCGCTATTGCCGTTCATGTCCCTGATTTCGTTCCAGTCATGGCGCAAAATCATAATCGCCGCTGTCGGCTACCTGTTGCCCCTCGCAACCGTATCCTACGTAGGCTGGTATGCCGGAGAAGACATTCTCGACAACGCGTATTCGATTGCCGCATGGTTCGAGCCGTTCCATCGCACACCGGTGTACTCGCCGACTCACGAAGGGTTTCCGATCTTATCGACGGCAATAGCGGCAATCGTCACGTCGCTCGTAATCGCCGGAGCGATCTTGCGGCGAATCGACAGAGGAACGGCACTCGTCAAGGCAGACAAGTCGGCACAGACAGTTTCGGCAGTTATGGCTCTCGCAGTCGCAGCGCTTGCCGTACCGAGATGCACGGTCGCGATGTTGCCGGTCATTGCAGTTCCGACGGCGATAATCGCTGCGGCGGCACTCGACCGGATAAAACCAGAAACATCCACCATTATCTACTGGATTCTCCTGCTGCTCACGGGAGTACACATCTTCTTCATATAGCAGATTAGGTTCGATGAATGTTGCGAAAAGTCAGGCATCGTAATATTTTCGGGGCATTGTTACAATATTTTATTGTAATATTGATATTTTTATTGCAAAGTTTATAGACTTATTATGATTACAGATACGAAAAACAAAGTCAATCGATCGAAAGAGATCGTCAAAAGGTCGAACACAAAGCCGTTCGCCGATAATCCTATCGAACGGAATTTCACAATCATTTACATTATTCGCGGAACAAAGTACATACGGCACAACGACATCTGCCGTCGTTTTTCGAAAGGCGACACGGTTTGCATGGCAATCGGCGCATTCGAGATCGAAAATATACCGGATACCGACGGTAAATACGAGGAGATCGCCATTCGGTATTCGGCTGTCGAATTGCAGAACGCCGTCACCCGACTGCATTTGATACACGACCTCGCCGTCGATGATTCGTCGAACCGGCGCGGACTGAAACGGTGCTGCGGACACAAAACGGAAAAGATAATAGCATCGCTGTTCGACGACATCGAACACAAGACTGGCTCCGGAATGACGGACGAATATATTGAAAATGTAAAGAACGAATTGATATACATGTTGATTACGCTCGCCGACAGCGACACCATAAACTGCATTCTCGACAATATGGATCCCGATGCCGAACTGTTCGTACGCACGATTTACGCGAATATCTTCGTAATTCGCACGCTCGAAGAACTCGCCAGAAAATGCAACCGCTCTCTATCATCGCTAAAAATCGAATTCAACCGACATTTCAATGACACGCCTCACCGCTGGATCACGAAGCAGCGAATGAAACGGGCTTGCTTCCTGCTGCGGCATACCGACAAAAGCGTTTCGGAGATAGGGCGCGAATGTATGTACGACAACGATTCGCATTTCATAAAGATATTCCACAGACACTACGGCATCACACCTTCGGCATATAGGCGAAAAATGCGCACGCCGGTTATGGTCGGATACGAGGCGGAGTAGGCGGGAAAGGAAATAGGTATTATAGGTAAAACAGGAGATATATGATTAGGCAATTATATACAACTTTACACCAACAAACTATACTAACGTCATTCTAAACCGACGCTCGAAGCGGGCAGAGGCTGTTTGATGACTATACCGAGCCAAGACATGCGTCATTCTGAACCGACGCTCGAAGCACGGGCAGAGGCTGCTTGCAGACTATGCC
>ENA-UOIZ01002193-UOIZ01002193.1-human-gut-metagenome-genome-assembly--contig:-P88-NODE-2193-length-14071-cov-8.703910_pt1 | contig 14071 bp, 9 predicted proteins | sample MGYA00242336_ERZ723883 | MGnify/ENA metagenome assembly ERZ723883 | reverse complement strand
TCTCAGTACGTGGTCACGCCGGTGAAGGCGAGCTCGGCGTTGCCGGTCAGACGCACGCCGTCGTCGTCATAGGTGCCGATCAGGTCGCCGCCGCTGACCTTGACGGTGATGGGTTCGCCCTTCGGGCACAGGCCGTTTTCCGTGGCGGCCACCACGGCCGCGCACGCGCCGGTGCCGCAGGCGCGGGTCTCACCGTTGCCGCGCTCCCAGACGCGCATCTTGATCGTCGTGCGGTTGACGACGCGGATGAACTCCGTGTTCGTGCGCGCGGGGAAGATGTCCGCGTGCTCAAACTGCGGGCCGAGGTGCGCGACGTCCACCTCATCCACGCGATCGGCAAAGACGACGCAGTGGGGGTTGCCCATCGAGAGGCACGTGATGCGGTACTCCCCGCCGGCGATCGTCACCGGCCGGTCGATCACGCGCTCGCCCTCGAGCGTCACGGGCACATTGGCGGGCTCAAACGCGGGCTTGCCCATGTCGACCGTCACGAGGCCGACCGTGCCGAAGCGCGTGTACAGATGCAGCCGGTGCACGGTGCCGCCGGCCTCGATCGTGAGATCGTCGCGCGGCACGATGCCGTTGTCGTACAGGTACTTGGCCACGCAGCGGATGGCGTTGCCGCCCATGCCGCCGGCGCTGCCGTCGCGGTTGAAGACGCGCATTTTCGCGTCGGCCACGTCGCTGTGCTCGATGAGCACGATGCCGTAGCCGCCGATGCCGCGGTGGCGCGAGCAGAGCGGGATGCACAGCGACTCGGGGCAGGTGATGTGCCCGTCAAAGTTCTCGACGTAGATATAGTCGTCGCCGGTGGCCTGCATTTTCGCAAACTTCAGGCTCTGGCGCTCGGTGCGCATGTGGTTGATGTCCACGAGCTCGGTGTTGCGCTCATTGTAGCGGCTGGCGATGATGTCCGCCAGGGCGTTGGCCGTGTCGAGCGAGGTGAAGCACGGGATGCCGAGCTGCAGCGCGCGGCGGTGCAGGGCGATGTAATCGTCCATGGTCGCGTCCTTGAGCGCGCCGGTGTAGACGATGTAGTCGATGCAGCCGCTCTCGAGCAGGGCGAAGGCGTGGTCGCTCTCGCGGATGCCGTCGACGGTCACGACGTCGATGCCGAGGCGCGCGATGGCGGCGGCGGTCTCCTCGGTCGCGTAGAGGGCGAAGTGCAGGTCGTCGAGCTTCTTGGCTAGCGACACGATCTCGCCGAGGTCGTGCGTGTCCACGCTCACGAGCACGCCGTGGCGGCCGTCCGGGTGCTGGCCGACGACCATGCCGGCCGAGGTCAGGCCCTTGAACAGCGCCTCCTGCATCGTCTTGCCGAGGCCGAGCACCTCGCCCGTGGACTTCATCTCCGGGCCGAGGTAGGCGTTGACGTCGCCGAGCTTTTCAAACGAGAACACCGGCACCTTGACCGCGTAATACGGCGGGATGGGGTGTAGGCCGGTGCCGTAGCCGAGGCTAGCCAGCGGCGCGCCGAGCATGACGCGCGATGCCACGTCCACCATCGGCACGCCCGTGACCTTGCTGATATACGGCACGGTGCGCGAGGCGCGGGGGTTGACCTCGATGACGTAGAGCTCGTTTTCCCAGATGAGGTACTGGATGTTCACAAGCCCCTTCGTGCCGAGCGCGAGGGCGAGCTTGCGCGAGCTGTCGACGATCTTGTCCGTCATCATGTCGTTGAGGTTGTACGGCGGGTAGACGGCGATGGAGTCGCCGCTGTGCACGCCGGCGCGCTCGATGTGCTCCATGATGCCGGGAATGAGCACGTCCGTACCGTCGGAGATGACGTCCACCTCCAGCTCCGTGCCCATCATGTACTTGTCCACGAGTACGGGGTTGTCGATGCCCTGCGCGAGGATGCGCTGCATGTACGTCGTGACCTCGGCGTCGTCGTGGACGATCTTCATGTTCTGGCCGCCGATGACGTACGACGGGCGCAGCAGCACGGGGTAGCCGAGCGTCTGCGCGGCGTGCAGGGCCTCGGGCAGCGTCTGCACGCCCATGCCCTTCGGGCGGGAGATGTGGAAGCGCTCGAGCAGCTCGTCAAACCGCTCGCGGTCCTCGGCGATGTCGATGCCCTCGGCCGACGTGCCGAGGATGCGGATGCCGTGGCGGTCGAGCGTCTGCGTGAGCGCGATGGCGGTCTGGCCGCCGAAGGCGACCACGACGCCGACGGGCTGCTCCACGTCGATGATCTGCAGCACGTCCTCGGCCGTGAGCGGCTCGAAATACAGCCGGTCGGCGGTGTCGTAGTCCGTGGAGACGGTCTCGGGGTTGTTGTTGACGATGACGACGTCATAGCCCATGGCCTTGAGCGTCCACACGCAGTGGACGGACGAATAGTCAAACTCGATGCCCTGGCCGATGCGGATCGGACCGGAGCCGAGCACCATGACGACGGGTTTGCCGCTGCGCGGGAAGGTGCGCGCCTCGCAGCGCGCGTCCGCGCTGGCGTAGAAATACGGCGTCTGCGCGTCAAATTCGGCGGCGCAGGTGTCGACCATCTTGTAGCCCGCGCGGAAGGGGGGCAGCGTCTCGCTGCCGGACAGGCGGCGCAGCGCCGCGTCCGGATAGCCGAGGTACTTGCCGCGCTGATAAAGCTCCGGCGTCAGGCCGTTTTGAATGCTCGCCTCGTAGTCCACGAGGTTTTGCAGCCGGGACAAAAACCAGCGGTCGATGCGGGTGATGTCGTGGATCTCGTCGATGGACACGCCGCTGCACAGCGCCTCAAAGACGGTGAACAGGCGGTGATCGTCGCAGTCGGCGAGCCGGTCGCGCACCGGGCGGTCAGACAGCGGTTTGGCGTGCAGCGTGTCGAGATGGATCTCGGCGCCGCGCACGGCCTTGAGCAGCGCGCTCTCAAAGTTCGTGCCGATGGCCATGACCTCGCCGGTGGCCTTCATCTGCGTGCCGAGGCGGCGGGACGCGCCGACGAACTTGTCAAACGGCCACTTGGGGAACTTCACGACGACGTAGTCCAGCGCGGGCTCGAAGCAGGCGCAGGTCTTGCCGGTGATGTCGTTTTGAATTTCATCGAGCGTGTAGCCGAGGGCGATCTTCGTCGTGATCTTGGCGATCGGGTAGCCGGTCGCCTTCGACGCGAGCGCTGACGAGCGCGACACGCGGGGGTTGACCTCGATGACGGCGTACTCAAAGCTGTCGGGGTTGAGCGCGAACTGGCAGTTGCAGCCGCCGACGATATCGAGCGCGGAGATGATGTTCAGCGCCGCGCTGCGCAGCATCTGAAACTCCTTGTCCGAGAGCGTCAGCGCCGGGGCGACGACGATGCTGTCGCCGGTGTGCACGCCGACGGGGTCGAAGTTTTCCATGCTGCACACGGCGATGACGTTGCCCACGCCGTCGCGCATGGTCTCAAACTCGATCTCTTTCCAGCCGTAGATGTAGCGCTCGACGAGGATCTGCGTGATCGGGGACGCATCGAGGCCGGTCTGCGCAGCGACGGTGAGTTCCTCCGGGCTGTAGGCCACGCCGCCGCCCGCGCCGCCGAGCGTGAACGCCGGGCGGATGATGACGGGGTAGCCGATGCGGTCTGCTACGGCGAGCGCCTCCGCCACGGTGTTGGCGATGCCGGAGGGGATGGTCGGCTCGCCGATGGCGGCCATGGTCTCCTTGAAGAGCTCGCGGTCCTCGGCCTTGTCGATGGCTTTGGCGTTCGTGCCGATGAGGCGGACGTTGTGCTGCTGCAAAAAGCCCTCCTTGTCGAGCTCCATCGCCAGCGTCAGGCCCGTCTGGCCGCCGAGACCGGCGAGAAGACTGTCGGGCTGCTCCTTTTCAATGATGCGCTTGACGGAGGTCAGCGTGAGCGGCTCGAGATAAATCTCATCCGCGAGGGCCTTGTCGGTCATGATCGTCGCGGGGTTGGAGTTGACGAGCACGACGTTCACGCCCGCGTCGTGCAGCACGCGGCACGCCTGCGCGCCGGCATAGTCAAACTCCGCCGCCTGACCGATCACGATCGGGCCGGAGCCGATGACCATGACTTTGCGGATGCTGGAATCAATCGGCATGGTGCGCACCTCCCATCAGGTCACAGAATCGGTCGAAGAGAAAGGCCGTGTCGTGCGGGCCCGCGCACGCCTCGGGGTGAAACTGCACGGAAAAGGCCCGCAGGTCGGGGTAGTCCACGCCCTCGCACGTGCCGTCGTTGGCGTTGATGTAGCGGATGACGCCGGTCTTCACGCTCTCGGGCACGACGGCGTAGCCGTGGTTCTGGCTGGTGAGGAACGTGCGCGTGCCGCACACGTCGCGCGCCGGCTGGTTCACGCCGCGGTGGCCGTATTTGAGCTTCACGGTGCTGCCGCCCTGCGCCAGCGCCATGAGCTGGTGGCCGAGGCAGATGCCGAACATCGGGATGCGGCCGAAGAGTTTGGCAATCTCCGCGATCTGGTCGACGTTGTCCGTCGGGTCGCCGGGGCCGTTGGAGAGCATGACGCCGTCATACCCGGCGGCGAGGATGTCCTTCGCTCTGGCAGAGCAGGGCAGCACCGTCACGGCGCAGCCGCGGCGGCAGAGCTCGCGCGCGATGTTGCGCTTCGCGCCGTAGTCGATGAGCGCCACGCGGTGCAGCACGCTCCCCTCCGGCTGGAGGGTGTAGGGCTCCGGCGTCGTCACCTGCGGCACGGGGTCCGTGATGCGGTAGGCGCGCAGGGGCGCGAGATCGTCCGGCACCGTGTCGCAGATGGCAGCGTTCATCGTGCCGGCCTCGCGCAGGATGCGCGTGACGGCGCGGGTGTCAATGCCGGCGATGCCGGGGATGTTGTTGGCTTTCAAAAATGCGTCGAGCGTTTCCTCGCACCGGAAGTTCGACGGCGTTTGGCACTGCTCGCGCACGACATAGCCGCGCACGCAGCACTTGCCCTCAAAATCGGCCGGGATGATGCCGTAGTTGCCGATGAGCGGGAACGTCTGCAGCACGATCTGGCCGCAGTAGCTTGGGTCGGTGAGCGTCTCAATGTAGCCGTTCATGCCGGTGGTGAACACCAGCTCGCCCACCGTGTCGCACGGTGCGCCGAAAGCGAGGCCCGCAAAGACCTCGCCGTTTTCGAGTACGAGATAGCGCTTCATAGCTCGATCTCCGCAAGCGTCGCCGCCATGACGGCCTTGATGGTGTGCATGCGGTTTTCGGCCTCCTGGAACACGACCGACTGCGCGCTTTCAAACACATCGTCCGTGACCTCCATCGCCTCGCGGCCGAAGCGCGTGCATATCTCGTTGCCGATGGCGGTCTTTTTGTCGTGATACGCCGGCAGGCAGTGCATGAAGATGGCGTTGGGGTCGGCCTTGGCCATGAGCGCCGCGTTGACCTGATACGGTGCGAGCGCGGCAATGCGCTCGGCCCAGACGCTCTCGGGTTCGCCCATGGAGACCCAGATGTCGGTATAGATCACGTTCGCGCCCTGCACGGCCGCGGCGGGGTCGGAGATGAAGTCGAGCGTCGCGCCCGTCTGCGCCGCGATGGCCTGACACGCGGCGACGAGCTGCGCATCGGGGAAGTAGCCCTCGGGTGCGCAGGCCGTGAAGTGCATGCCCATCTTCGCGCAGCCGACCATGAGGGAGTTGCCCATGTTGAAGCGCGCATCGCCCATGTAGACGAGGTGGATGTTCTCCAGCGAGCCGAAGTGCTCCCGGATGGTCAGAAAGTCCGCGAGGATCTGCGTCGGGTGGAACTCGTCCGTCAGACCGTTCCAGACCGGGACGGAGGCATACTGCGCCAGTTCCTCGACGATGCACTGGCCGAAGCCGCGGTACTCGATGCCGTCGAACATGCCCGAGAGCACGCGCGCCGTGTCGGCGATGCTCTCCTTCTTGCCGATCTGTGAGCCGGTGGAGTCGAGATACGTGCTGCCCATGCCCAGATCGTGCGCCGCGACCTCGAAGCTGCTGCGCGTGCGCGTGCTCGTCTTTTCAAAGATGAGCGCGACGTTTTTGCCCTCGCACAGGCGGTGCGGGATGCCGGCCTTTTTCTCGGCCTTGAGCTGGGCGGCGAGCCGGAGCAGGTAGTCGATCTGCTCGGGGGTGTAGTCGAGCAGCTTGAGAAAATCGTTGCCTTTGAGATTCATGACGGTGTTCCTCCTTATTCTCCGGCGCAGACGTCTTTGAGCACGCTGACCGCCTGCTCGAGCTGCGCCATGGGGATGTTGAGCGCCGGCAGCAGGCGCACCTTGTTCTTCGCCGAGATGACGAGCACGCCGCGCGCCATGCATTCACTGATGACGTTCTTGACCGGGCGCTCGGTCTCCACGCCGAGCATCAGGCCCAAGCCCGTGACGCTCCTGACGCCCTTGGCGCCGGTGAGAGCCTTGACGATGAAGTCGGACTTTTCCTGCACGGACTGCAGCAGCGGGCCGTCGAGCCGGTGCAGAATGCTCAGCGCGCCGGCGCAGCAGACGGGGTTGCCGCCGAAGGTAGAGCCGTGGCTGCCGGGGGTGAGCACGTCCTGCACCTTCTCGCCGAGCAGCGTCGCGCCCAGCGGCAGACCGCCGCCGAGGCCCTTGGCCGTGGAGACGATGTCCGGCGTGATGCCGTAGTGCATGTAGCCGTAGAGCTTGCCGCTGCGGCCGTTGCCGATCTGCACCTCGTCGCAGATGAGCAGCAGGTCCTGCTCGGCGGCGAGCTGGGCAGCACCTTTGACAAATTCCTGCGTCAGCGGGATGACGCCGCCCTCGCCCTGCACGACCTCCATCATGATGGCGGCGCACTTGTGCGCGGCGACCTGCGCCTTGAGATCGTCGAGGTTATTCGCCTCGGCGTAGGCAAAGCCCTCCGTCAGCGGCAGAAAGTCGTGGTGGAACACGTCCTGCCCGGTCGCGGCGAGCGTTGTGATCGTGCGGCCGTGGAAGCTGTTTTTGAGCGTGATGATGGTGTGATACTCCGGGCCTTTGTGGTCGGCGGCGTACTTGCGCGCGGCCTTGATGGCGCACTCGTTGGCCTCCGCGCCGGAGTTGGAGAAGAAGACCTTCTTCATGCCGGTCTTCTCGCACAGCAGCTGCGCCAGCTGCGCGTCGGGCGCGGTGTAGTAGAGGTTCGAGGCGTGTTGCACGGTGCACAGCTGCTCGGTCACGGCGCGGATCCACGCGGGGTCGGCAATGCCGAAGCTGTTGACGGCGATGCCCGTCGCCATGTCGATATAGACCTTGTCGTCCGTGTCCCAGACGAGCGAGCCCTTGCCGCGCGCGATCGTCACGGGGAAGCGGGCGTAAGTGTTGGCGATATAGGTACTGTCAAGTTGCGGAATGTTCATCTGTTTTTCCTCCTTGCCCGGCAACGAACATGGTGCCGATGCCTTCGTTTGTCAGCATTTCGATCAGGATGGCGTGCGGCACGCGGCCGTCGATGATAAAGACGCGGTGCACGCCCCAGCGGATGGCGTCGATGCAGCAGGTCACTTTCGGCAGCATGCCGCCGTTGATGACGCCGGACTCGATGAGCTGCAGCGCGTCCGCCGTGTGGATGACGGGGATAAGCGTGGAGGGGTCGTCCTTGTCGCGCAGGATGCCGCTGATGTCGGTCATGGCGATGAGGCTCTCGGCCCCCAGCTCGCCCGCGATGCGCGCGGCCGCCGTGTCGGCGTTGATGTTGTAGACGTGGCCCTGCGTGTCGCACCCGACGGTGGACACGACGGGGATGTAGCCCTTGTCGATCACGTCGAGGATGGGGCGCACGTCGACCTTCGTGATCTCGCCCACGTAGCCGAGGCGCTCATCGCGCACGCGCGCCTGGATCATCTGCCCGTCGATGCCGGACAGGCCGATCGCCCGGCCGCCCTTGTGACCGATGAGGTTGACGAGCGTCTTGTTGATCTTCCCGGCGAGGACCATCTGCACGACGTCGGCCGTCTCCGCGTCCGTGACGCGCAGGCCGTCGACAAACTGCGTCTGCTTGCCGAGTTTTTCGAGCGTTTCCGTGATCTCGGGCCCGCCGCCGTGCACGAGCACGACCTTCACCCCGATGAGCGACAGCAGCACGATGTCGCGCATGACGGAGTCTTTGAGCTTGGCGCTGATCATGGCGTTGCCGCCGTATTTGATGACGACGATCTTGCCGCTGTATTCCTGTATGTAGGGCAGCGCGTGGACGAGTACCTTCGCGCGCTGCGGATTCGTAATGTCCATGATGGTGTTCCTCCCGGTTCAGGTGCGGTAGTCGCCGTTGATCTTCACATAGTCATACGTCAGGTCGCAGCCCCAGGCGGTCGCGCCCTCGTCGCCGGACTTGAGGTCGACGAGGATCTCGATCTCCTTTTCGAGCAGGACCTTTTTGGCTTCCTCCTCGGAAAACGGGATGCCCGCGCCGTCGACGCACACGCGCACCGTGCCGGCCGCCGAGCGGAAGGCGACGTCCACCTTGTGCACGTTTACAGGAGCGCCGCTGTAGCCGATGGCGCACAGCACGCGGCCCCAGTTGGCGTCCGCGCCGAACATGGCGGCCTTGACGAGCGACGAGCAGATGATGCTCTTGGCCACGGTTTTCGCGGTGCAGTGGTCAGCGGCACCGGTGACGCAGCACTCGAGCAGGCGCGTCGCGCCCTCGCCGTCGCCCGCGATCTGGCGGCAGAGCCAGACGGTCACGCTGTTGAGCGCGCTGCAAAACGCCGTGAAGTCCGCGCCGGGCGCGGTGATCTCGGCATTGCCGGCGAGGCCGTTTGCCAGCACGGCGACCATGTCGTTCGTGGACGTGTCGCCGTCGATGCTGACCATGTTGAACGTGTCCTGCACGTCGCCGGAGAGCGCAGCCTGCAGCATGGCGGGGCTGACGGCGCAGTCCGTCGTGAGGAAGACGAGCATGGTCGCAAGGTTCGGGTGGATCATGCCGGAGCCCTTGGCGATGCCGCCGATCGTGCAGGTCCTGCCGCCGGCGGTGAACTGCACGGCGATCTCCTTCGGGTGCGTGTCGGTGGTCATGATGCCCTCGGCCGCCTGGTCGGAGTGGTCGCCGAGCGCGGCGGCGAGCTGCGGCAGGCCGGAGCGGATGGGCGTGAGATCGAGCGGCTGGCCGATCACGCCCGTGGACGCGACGATGACGTCCTGCGGCGCGATGTGCAGCTGCGCCGCCGTGAGCGCGCTCATCTCCTCGGCGACGGCGACGCCGTCAGCGTTGCAGGTGTTGGCGTTGCCGCTGTTGCAGATCACGGCCTGGGCCTTGCCGTCAGCCAGGTGCGCCTTCGTCACGGTCAGGGGCGCGCCCTTGACGAGGTTCGATGTATAGACCGCCGCGGCGCTGGCCGGGACGGCGCTGTAGATGAGCGCGAGGTCGCGCTTGGACCGATTTCTGCGGATGCCGCAGTGGATGCCTGCGGCGGAAAAACCCTGTGCGGCGCACACGCCGCCGGTGACTTGATTCATTGTTCGTTCCTCCTTACAGATCGAGGCCGAAGCCCTTTTCCCTGCCCATGACGAGGTTTAGACACTCGAGCGCGGCGCCGGACGCGCCCTTGCCGAGGTTGTCGAACACGGACGTGAGCAGGATGCGCTCGTCATTGCCGGAGACGGACACGACCATGCTGTCCTTGCCGGACATGGCGGCGGCGGACAGGAAGCCGTCGTCACACGCGGGGTCACGGTAGGTCACGACAGGGCCGGTATATTTCGCGGCGTAGGCGGCCTTGATATCTTCGACCGTCTTGCCGGGGCAGAGCTGGGAGGCGAAGAGCGCGACACTCGTCTCCATGCCGCTGTAGAAATTCGCCACGATCGGCGCAAACACCGGCGCGTGCGTCAGGCCCGGGATGGCGCACATCTCGCGCAGGTGCTTGTGCTGCTGCGCAAGACCGTACTGCCGGGGGGCAACGTACAGGGGGTCGAGGGTGTCCGCCTCATACTCAGCGATCATCTTCTTGCCGCCGCCGCTGTAGCCCGTGAGCGAGTAGCACGTCAGCAGCGCGTCCGGCGGCAGGATGCCCGCCTCGACGAGCGGGTAGACCAGCACGATGAAGCCGCTGGCGTGGCAGCCGGGCACGGCGATGCGCTTGGCGGTACGGATCGCGGCCTCGCGCTCGGGCGACAGCTCCGGGAAGCCGTACGTCCAGCCGGGGGCCGTGCGGTGCGCGGTCGAGGTGTCGAGCACGACCGTGTCCGGGTTTTCGACCAGATCCGCCGCCGTGATCGCCGCCGCGTCCGGCAGGCACAAAAACGCGATGTCCGCGCGGTTGATGAGCTCGCGCTGGGCTTCCATGTCGTGGTGCAGCTCGGGCGGCAGGGTCAGCAGGTCAATATCTTCGCGCTGGGCCAGCCGGTCGTAAATGCGCAGGCCGGCCGTGCCGGAGCTGCCGTCGATGAAAATGGTCGTTTTTTCGTTATGCATATCTCGTCCCTCACAAGCGGATAAAAATCCATTTATATGAGGCTAATATACTACCACGCGAATAAATATGCAAGACATTCATGAAAAATCCACTGCGATTTGTGGAATTTGAAAAAACACGCCCAGCGAGGGAAAAATGCCTTGTGCAGCATGTACATATCTGACCACGCGAAATTGGGACATTTGCCGGACGACGGGGGCAAAAAACCGCCGCCCGGCCATTTTTACAAATGGATAGGCGGCGGATATATGCATTAAATCTGGAATTCTTTGCTATATTCGGAGTAGTATTCGTCAAAGCTGTGCGAGTGCATGGCCATGACGCTGTTGATATATTCGTGGGTGTCGAACGAGTCGGACTCGAGCTCGATCATGGCGACGGCGATGTTCGAGCAGTGGTCGGACACGCGCTCGCAGTTGGTGAGCAGGTCGTTGAACGCGAAGCCGTGGTTGAGCGTGCACTCGCCGGTCTGCAGGCGGTCGATGTGGTGCAGCTTCATCTCGTCGCAGAGGTTGTCGATGAGCTCCTCGAGCGGCTCGACGCGGTAGGCCGCGGCGACGTCGTTGTCGAGGAAGGCGTTGATCGTGATCTCGAGGATGCGCGTCACGGCCGCGAGCATGACCTTGAGCTCGCGCGCGCCGGTGGGCGAAAAGACGATCTTCTTCGTGTAGAGCTCCTGCGCCGTCTCGCCAATGTTGAGCGAGTGGTCGCTGATGCGCTCGAGGTCGCTGATCGTGTGCAGGTACTTCGACACGTCGGCCGTCTGGCGCGGCGTGAGCTCCTTGCTCGTGATCTTGATGAGGTAGGTGCCGAGCTTGTCCTCGTAGTGGTCGATGGCTTCCTCGTTTTCCTGCAGGGCGGCGAACTGCTCGTCACTGAACTTGCCGAGCAGGGAGAACGCGGACAGGATGTTGTCCTGCGCCTGACGGGCCATGGAGTCGATGGCCAGGCGGCTCTGCTCGATGGCCAGCGCCGGGTGCGCGAGAAAGCGCTCCTCGAGCCGGTCGATGTCGGCGAGCGCGCCGGTGGACGCTTTGTCCGGGAACAGGAACGAGACGAGCTTTTCCAGCAGGGGGATCATCGGCGTGAGCAGCAGCACGGTCGCAAAGCGGAAGATCGTGTTGAGCAGGGCGATGCTCACGGTGGTCATGGTCGTGTCCGTAAACGGGAAGTGCACGGCTGCGTTGACCGCGTAGAACACGACGCCCCAGACGACCGCGCCGATGACGTCGATGAGCAGGTAGACATAGGCGGTGCGCTTGCCCTTGACGCTCGCGCCGAGGGAGGACAGCAGCACCGGCACGGCCGCGCCGATGGCGATGCCGAGCGTGATGGGGAAGGCCACGGAGAACGTGATCGTGCCCGTGATGGCCAGCGCCTGCAGAATGCCGACGGCGGCCGACGCGCTCTGCAGGATGCAGGTGAACACCGTGCCGACGAGCACGCCGAGCAGCGGGTTGGAAAAGCGGGTCAGCAGCTGGATGAACGCGGCGCTGTCCTTGAGCGGGGCCACGGCGCCGCTCATGGAGGACATGCCGTACATGAGCACGGCGAAGCCGAGCAGAATGTCGCCGATGTGGTGTTTGGTCAGGTCCTTGCAGAACATGCGCAGCACGATGCCGACCACGGCGACGACGCCCGTGAGCGTCGCGGTGCTCAGCAGCGACACCCAGCCGGAGCCGCTGATGTCCGACAGGCAGAGGATCCAGCCCGTGATGCTCGTGCCGAGGATGGAGCCGAGCACGATGCCGATGGCCTGGCGCACCTGCATCATGCCGGAGTTGACGAAGCCGACGACCATGACGGACGTGGCCGAGGACGACTGGATCACGGCGGTGACGCCCGTGCCGAGCAGGACGCCCTTGAGCGGGGTGCTCGTGAGTTTATAGAGTATGATCTCGAGCTTGTTGCCGGCCACTTTCTTCAGCCCGTCGCCCATGAGCGTCATGCCGAACAGGAACAGGGCCACGCCGCCAAGCAGAGAGATCACATTGTTGATCCCCAAAACGCTTCACGCTCCCTCTGTGATATTTTTGCGCTTACCTCTCACTATATCAGAAAGCGGTGCAAAGATAAATGCCGGAATTGCACTTGCGTGTGACGAAATTTGACGAAAAAACCAGACGATTTTTGTGCAGAATATGGCCTTTTCCACAAACGAACGGCTGTTGCAATCTTGACAATGTGCCGTCTGCCGTGCTATATTCCTATTATAATAATGTGTGTATATCTGCGCGCGGCTATGCGCGCGGGGAATGGAGGCACTTATGGCGGAAGAGAAGAAAAAGATCCTGATCCACACGGCGGACGGCGACCACGTGGTCGCCGTTGGGGAGCACAAGCCGAAGCAGACCTTCGGCGCCATGCCGGTCAAGGACTATGTGGCTGCGGTGGCGGACCCGGATGGCCTGCCGCAGGCGGGCAGTGTCGGCGCGGTCGTGTCGGCGCTGGCGGCGGCGATGGGGTCGCTGGCCGTGCGCGCGCTGCGCTCGGACGACGCGCAGCTGCAGAAAACGGCCGAGGAGCTGCGCCAGATGACCGACTACATGGTCTTCCAGATCGACGAGGAGCTGCGCGCGCGCGAGCCGCTCGACCGCCGCAGAGTCGAGGAGAACGTCACGCGCACCGATCTCGACAGCGCGCTGCGCGTTGCGAGCGACATTCCGAACGAGATCGTGTACATCATGTGCCGCTGCATCGAGCTCATGAAGGAGGTCGTGGACAAGGGCGACGACCTGACCGCGTGCAGCGCGCTCGCGGCCGTGCATCTGAGCATGGCGGCCATCCGCTGCATGCAGGCGGAGCTGCTGTCGTATGCCAAGATCATGGACGACGACGTGTTCGGCTACACGATCGTGCGCGAGGCCGAGCTGAACCTGGCCGACCATCAGGAGCTGGTGGACGGGCTGGTCGAAGAGCTCACGCGCCGCCTGACCCGCGAGAAAAAGTAAGCGCAGAAAAAGGACGCCCGTCGGGCGTCCTTTTTCCGGTTGCAAAGCCGGGCCGCGTGTGCTATGATGCACACGGAAATCTGAGCAATGCATTGGACAGAGTAGGAACAGCGCGTCAAGTGCGTCGGGATGGGAAGTTGTCCGGCGACGAAGGGGCTGCGCGCCCCGCGGTGCTGTTGCCGCTTCCGCTGCCACCAAGGGAAGACCCCCGCCGTGGCAACTGTCACGAAAGGAGTCTTGCAAAATGCATACGAAATGGACCGCCCGCCGCCTCGCGGCGGACGCAATGTTTGCCGCCATGGTCACGGTGCTGGGGCTGGTGTCGATCAGCACCGGCAACCTGAAGATCACCGTCGAGGCGCTGCCGGTGTTTCTCGGCGCGCTGCTGCTCGGCCCGGTCGACGGGCTGGCCATCGGCGGGGTGGGTACGCTGCTGTACCAGCTGCTGCGCTTCGGCGTGAGCGCCACGACCGCGCTCTGGATCGCACCGTATGTCCTGCTGGGGCTGTGCGTGGGCGCGGTGTCGGCGCGGCACGGTTACGATTGCACGCCGCGGCAGCTCGCGCTGCTGGCCGTGCTCGGCGAGCTGGGCATCACGGTGCTCAACACCGGGGCGCTGTATCTCGACAGCCTCATCTACGGGTACTATTCGCCGGTGTTCGTGTTTGGCACGCTGCCGCTGCGGCTGGCCATCTGCGCGGGCAAAGGCATCGTGCTCGCGCTGCTGCTGCCGACGCTGCTGCGCGTCACGCGCCGTGCGCTGCAGCCGCACGCCAACTGAAGACCAGAAGACCAG
>ENA-UOIZ01002159-UOIZ01002159.1-human-gut-metagenome-genome-assembly--contig:-P88-NODE-2159-length-14253-cov-6.098887_pt1 | contig 14253 bp, 10 predicted proteins | sample MGYA00242336_ERZ723883 | MGnify/ENA metagenome assembly ERZ723883 | reverse complement strand
CGCAAAGTCGCCAGTGCGCTGGTGAGCTCTTACCTCGCCTTTCCATCCTTACCGCTTTCGCGGCGGTTTCTTTCTGTTGCACTATCCCTGGGGTCACCCCCGGCTGCCGTTAGCAGTTACTCTGTCTCTGTGAAGCCCGGACTTTCCTCAGGCAGCCCTTGCGGGCTGTCCCGCCGCCGTATGTTCCACTCGTTTTCTAAAAGAGTATAGCATACTTCCGCCCTGTTGGCAAGGCATTTTATAAAAGCAGCCGCAAAATCAGCAGGGCCGTCACGCCGGGCAATCCCAAAACGCCCGCGCAGAACGCCGTAAAGCGATTCAGCGGCAGCGCAATGCCGGTCACCGGCTCCAACAGGCCCAGCAGGGCCAGCGCGCCCAGACCGCAGACGGCCCCTGCCAGCAGACTGCGCATTCCGTGCCGCTGGCGGGCGGCACAGCGCAGTACGGCGATGGCGCACACAGCTGCGAGCAGACAGGGCCAATATTCGGTCATGGCTCCTCCCCTTCCGCCCGCAGTGTGCGAAGCAGCGCCCGGCAGCGGCACATCAGCGCGGCGTGCTGGTAGGTCAGCTGGTCAATATAAAATGGGTCCTGCGCCTCCGTGAAAGCGCGTTCGTTCGAGCGCAGTGCCTGCAAGGTCGTTTCCAGCTCGGCCCTGGCGGCGCGGCGCTCACGCTCCTGCCTGGAAATGCGTCTGAACATAACTCCTCCGTCACAGCAGAATGCAGATCAGCCCGTCGCAGCCCTCGTTGATGATACGCTCAAGCGTCTGCTGCAGGCGGCTGCGTGCCTCCTGCGGCATGTGCAGCAGCTTTGCCTGCACGCCCTCGCTGACCAGCTCGTTCAGGCTCTTGCCGAAAATATTCGTGCTCCACAGCTTGCCGGGGTCGGTCTCAAAGTCTGCCAGCAGGCTTTTGATGAGCTCCTCCCCCTGCTGCTCACTGCCGACGGTGGGTGAAAGCTCGGTGTGGATGTTGGCGCGCATGATGTGCAGGCTGGGGGCGCTGGCCGACAGGCGCACGCCGTACTGCCCGCCCTGCCTGACGATTTCGGGTTCTTCCAATGTCAATTCATCAATGCCCGGCATGACGATGCCGTAGCCCGTGGCCTCGACCTGGTCAAGGGCGGATTTGATCTTGTCATAGGCGCGCTTGGCCCGGGCCAGGTTGACGACGCATGGCAAAAGGCTTGCCTCGTCCACGATGTCCAGCCCGGTCTGTTCACCGAGGATCTTATAGAAAATATCCGGGGCGACGGCAGCGGTGATGCTGACACTGCCGCTGGCCAAATCCATGCCGGTCAGGCTGGCGGCGGTGATGTATTCACACCCCAGCTGAGGGCGCTTGCCTGCAAGGTCGGCCATCCGGTGCACCGAGGCAGCAAAATCCAGCATGGACGTGTAGACCGCGCTTTGCAGCCAGTGCCCGCTTTCGAGCATCGTGACCCAGGCGGGCATCTGCACGGCGATCTCACGGATCGGGAACTCGTACAAAAGCGTTTGCAGCAGCTTGTCGAGGGTCTCGACGGTCATCGTTGTGCAGTTCAGCGGAAGAACCGCGTGGCCGTAGGTCTCGGCCAGCTCGGCGGCAAGGCGCTGTGCATCGTCGTTGTCCGGCTCGGCGCAGTTCAGCAGGATGATATACGGCTTGCCGATGCCGTCCAGTTCTGCGATGATACGGCGCTCGGCGTCGAGATACGCCTCCCGCGGCAGGTCGGCAACAGAGCCGTCCGTCGTTACGACGAGGCCCACCGTGGCGTGCTCCCGGATGACGCAGCGGGTGCCGGTTTCGGCGGCCAGGTCAAACGGGACCTCGTGGTCGAACCAGGGACTCTTGACCAGGCGCGGAGCCTCGTTTTCCTCATGGCCGAGCGCGCCGTCCACCATGTAGCCGACGCAGTCGATGAGCCGCGCCTTGAAGCTGCCGCCGCCCGAAAGCTCGAGTTTGACGGCTTTCTCGGGGATGAACTTCGGCTCCGTTGTCATGATGGTGCGCCCGGCGGCGGATTGGGGCAGCTCGTCATGGGCGCGGGCACGACGGGCCTCGTTCTTGATGCGCGGCAGCAGCATCAGCTCGGCAAACCGCTTTATAAAGGTGCTTTTGCCGCTGCGCACCGGGCCGACGACGCCGAGATAGATGTCCCCGCCGGTGCGCTGTGCAATGTTTTGGTAGATTTGATCCTGTGTCACGGATGTGTCCCTCCTTTACAGCGCTGCGGGGATCAGCAGACAGGCGGTGTCCGTCGTAAGCTCCTGCGGCGGGTCACCGTTGGTGTCCAGATGGTTGGCGGCGGCCAGGTCACGGGCGCGGGCATGGTAGCGCCTGGCAATGTCAAAGATGCGCTCCCCCTGCCGGGCGTAGTAAATATAGAGGGCCGGGCCGTCACTGTCGTCGTATTCCTCGCCCAGCTCCACGCCGCAGAGCGCGTCAAAGCTCTGCGCCTGGAACAGGGCGCCGCTGATCTCAATCTCTAAATCGACCCGCAGCCGTGCACCGTTTTTGCTGCTGGCGACCCGCGCGACGGAGGCCCCGACACTTGGCCACGCACCGTCAGTGCTGCCGAGCCAGAGGCCGTCAGGCTGCCAGGTAAACGCCTTGTCGTAGCAGGTCAGCTCACCGCGGGCATCGCTGATGAACACATGCGCAGTCCCCTTGCCCAGTAGTTTTAAATGTGTTTCAGCCTTGTTGCCGTCAGCCTGTGCGGCGCACAGGGCACCCAGCGTTACAAAGCAGCCGAGAACAGTGCCCTCGGCGTCGGGCAGGTCGTCGTCAAGCGTGACCGGGATACGCCCGGTCAAATCCGCGGTTTTCTGCAAAAGGCGGCAGACCGTCTGCACGGTCTGGGTCTTACAGAGCGTGGAGTAGGCGTCGGCCACGACGGTGTGCTGCACGCTGCGCCAGACCTCGACGCGCAGCTTCCAGGTCACCGAGAGGGACGCTTCCCCTGCGCCGTCGACTGCGCTCAGTGTGCAGGCCAGCACCTCGCCGCGCACAAGGGCTGTGTCGTCCTCGGTCACGCCGGGCAGCTCCAGCGTCTGCTGCACGGCAAGATCCTTGCTGCGCACGGTCAGCTCGCCGGTGTCGGTGTTCTGGCTGCATATTTGAATTTGCAGCGTCCCCTGCACACTGACCTGCCCGGTGGCCGGCGCTGCGCTGCCGGCGGCAAAGCTGCCGGTGATGTCCAGCACGCTTTCCCCGGTGCCGGGCAGCGCAGCAGCGGTCTCGGCAGTCAACGTTTTTTCCTCGGTCACGGCGCATTGCAGGCCCTGCATCGTGCGGGTGTACTGCTCAATGCCGCAGTCGGCCAGTGCGGTCAGCAGCTCGGACTCCCGCCGCACGGCCACTGCGGCGCAGAGGATGTACGCGCCGCGCAGGTCGATGCGGTGCTCACTGACGGCGCGGCAGTTGCAGTATTCCGGCTCGCCCCAGACCTGGGCCGGGCCATCGGCGTACTGCCCGGCGGGCAGCTCGACCAGTTTTTCAAAGGCAAATTTCTGCTCGGTGCGCAAAAGGCGCGTGCCGGGCTCCTCGCTCTGGTAATAGACGGTGCAGCGCAGATAGCCCTCGCTCTGCCAGCGCCCGCCGGACACACGGTTCTGCAGCACAACGGGCGTGATCAGGCACTTGACGATCTTGAATACGGCGGGCAGGTAGTCGGGAATCAGGATCTCCGTTTCCACGGGAAGCTCCAGCCGTGTTTCCCAGCGTCCGCCGTAGGATGCGATGGTGTCTTTGAACACCTTGAGTTCCATATTGCTTGCCCCTTTCCGGTTATGTTCTGGGGCATTATATGCGGCAGGGCAAAAAAATAGCCCCTGCCCGGAACAGGCAGGGGAAAAAATTTGGATTCAGACCTTGAAGGCTGCGCGTAAGATCCAACGGAAGGCGCGCGGGCAGCGAACTACGACCACATGCATGGCATACACCTCACTTTCCGTGTTTGTGTACGCCATACTATGCCGGGCAGTGCTGCGGTGTTACGCATCGTCGCGGGTCAGCACAACGAGACCGCAGCCGCCGGAGCATTGCAGCTGTGCGGTGTCCGCGATAAACTCATTGCTGACGCCGAGCGGATAGTCCGCGGTCAGCACGGCGTTTTCCAGCGGGTAGAACGCGCCGCGGATGCAGACGCCGGTCAGCCGACCCTCCATCGGGAAAAGGGAGAGATACTTCCAGTCCCTGCGCTGCAAAAAAAGCTCGCGGCCCGGCACAAGATACCGCAGTTCGCTGCGCTCGTTGGCCAGCAGGACGTTCACGCCGTTTTTGGCAAGATACAGTCCGGTGGCAAGGTTGGCCAGCGTGTGCTCCAGCCGTGCCCCGCCCAGAGCACCCAGCAGGGTGATCTCGTCATAGCCGTGCTCCAGCAGCCAATGGGCGGCGTACTGGGTATCGGTATCGTCCTTCACATGGGGCAGCACAATGGTCTCGTGCTCGGTTTTGGGCTGCGGGGCGGAGTCAAAGTCACCGACGATGAGGTCGGGACGCAGGTCAAGCCGTTCGGCATTGCGGTAGCCCGCGTCGCAGGCCACAACAAAATCACCGGGCTGCACATAGCGGCACAGTGCGGTGGAAACCGGCACGGCGGAAAGAATCACGGCACGCCTGCTCATTTCTCCCACTCCTTCCGTGCGTTGGCTTCCTCATACATGGCAAGGTAGCTTGCATAGCGCGTTTTGCTGATGGTCCCGGCCTCGACAGCCTCACGCACAGCACAACCGGTCTCACTGCGGTGGGAGCAGCCCGTAAAGCGGCACTGCCCGAAATAGGGTCCGAACTCCGGGAAGGTGTGCTGCAGATCATCCTTCGGGATGCGGCAGAGCTTCTGTGCCTCCAGGCTGGCAAAGCCCGGCGTATCAGCCAGACGCCCTCCGCAAATCTCAAAAATTTCGACCTCGCGGGTCGTGTGCCGCCCGCGGCCCAGCTTTTGGCTGATCTGCCCGGTCTCGCGGTGCAGCGCGGGGGCCAGCGTGTTGAGCAGCGTCGATTTACCGACGCCGGAGTTGCCGCAGAAGGCGCAGAGATGCCCTTCAATATAGCCCTTGACCTCGTCAAGGCCCTCGCCGGTCTCGTAGTTCAGCTGCACCAGCGGGATGCCGCTGCCCGCGTAGGCGGTGCGCAGCATATCGGCAGCAGCCAAATCAGATTTTGTCACAACAAGCACGGGCTGCACATCCTTGTAGATGGCAGCGGCGGCCAGCTGGTCCAGCACCAACGTACTGGGTACGGGCTGGGTCGTGCTGGTAACGATGAACAGAATATCCAGATTGGCAATCGGCGGACGGATAAAGACGTTTTTGCGCGGTAAAATCTCAGCAATCATTGTGCCGTCGTCGGACAGGGTGACGTTGTCTCCCGCCACCGGCGTGATGCCGCGCTTGCGGAAGATGCCGCGCGCTTTGCACTCGACGACGCCGTCCGGCGTCTTTACATAGTAGAAGCCGCCGATGCCCTTTGTAATATACGCCATGACTTCCCCCACATCAGGCAATGGGGTTGCCCTGTGCGTCGCACCGCTGGCCGTTCTCATTCCACATGGTACCGTCGGTCAGCTGATGAATCTGGTGACTGCCGTCAGCACTCGGCCACCAGCTCTCCTGCACGGTGATGGAACCGTCCTCGTTCACAGTGGGTTCGACTGGTTCGGGAGTAGCGACGACCTCGGGCACGCCGGTGGACACCACGAGTGTGATGACGCTCGACTTACGGACCGTGGAACCGGCATCGGGGCTCTGGCTCAGTACCGTGCCCGCGGGCTGTTCGCTGGCCTGCTCGATTGTGCGGATGGACAGGTTCAGCCCCTTGACCTCATTGCGTGCTTCCTCAATGGTCTTGCCGGTCAGGCTCGGGACCTGGCTCTCCTTGCTGACCTCGGAGCGGCTGACGTACAGGATGACCGTGGAGTCACCCTCGACAGTCTCCCCGGCGGCGGGCTGGGTGTAGACAACAGCGCCGTTGGCCACGGAGTTGTCGGACATGGGCTTCTTGGTCACGCGCAGACCCATATCCTTCAGGGTCTGCTCGGCATCCTCGGCCACCATGTTTTTCGTCTCGGGGATCGTGACGTACTGGGTGCCCAGGCTGACGGTCAGCACGATGCGCTGCTTCTCCTTGACGGTACGCCCGGCCTTGGGAGTCTGGCGGATGATCGTGCCCGCGGGTTCACTGGAATACTCCTCTGGAAATTCGGCGCGCAGCAGGTTGTTGTAGTCGGTGGCGAGGAACTCGTCCTTTGTCATGCCCACAAAGCTGATGACCTGCACATCGGCACGGTTGGAGAACAGCAGATTGCTGGAATTGGTGAAGATCAGATAGATCAGGATGGCAGCGCCGATGACAAACGCCACGGCCATGCCGAAGAAGATCGGCAGCAGGGAAAAGCCCTTGGATGCCTTTTTCTTCTTCTTTTGGGCAGATTTGCTGCGGCCCGGGTTCGAGGTGCCGACACGACGGGCGTCACCCGTGTGGATGCTGGTGGATTTCGGGCTGGGCTTTGTGTTGCTTACCACGCGGTTGATGTTCCTTTCCGGGTTGTCCTCGGCACTGCGGTACTCATACGCAAACTGGATGGACGGGTTGCGCTTGAATTCCTCGATAGCGGCCAGCATCTCCTGGGCGCTCTGGTAGCGCTTGTCGGGGTCTTTTTCCATGGCTTTCTCGGTAATCTGGCGCAGTCCTGCCGGGGTCTGGGGTGCGATTTCGGCCAGCGGCTTCGGCTTCTCCGAAATCTGCATGATGGCAATGGACACTGCACCGTCGCCGTCAAACGGCAGGCGGCCCGACAGCATCTCGTACAGCATGACGCCGACAGAGTAGATGTCGGTGCGGGCGTCGGTGCGCTCACCCTTGGCCTGCTCGGGGCTGATGTAGTGCACCGAGCCGATGGCCTTGTCGCTGACGGTCTGGCTCTGTGCGCGGGAGAAGCGTGCGATGCCGAAGTCCATCATCTTGATGGAGCCATCTGCCAGCAGCATAATGTTCTGCGGCTTGACGTCGCGGTGAATGATGCCCTTGGAGTGGGCGTGCTGCAAAGCACTCAAAATCTGGGTGGCAAAGTGCACGGTCTCCTTCCAGGTCAGGGCGCCGCCGCGCTGCTTGAGATATTCCTTTAAAGTGATGCCGTCCACATATTCCATGACGATGTATTGCAATTTGTCGGTGACAGAGACGTCATAGACCTTGACGATGTTGGGATGGCTCAGAATGGAGATCGCCTTCGACTCGTTCTTGAAGCGGCGGACCAGTTCCTCATTGTCCAGAAATTCGTCTTTTAATACCTTGACGGCGATCTGGTTGCCCGTTTTTAAATCAGTGCCGCGGTAGACATTGGCCATGCCGCCGACACCCACGAGACTTTCAATTGAGTAGCGGCCATCCAGCCGTTTTCCAATCAGATTATCCATTGTTGACCTCCGTAGCTTCCACGCCCATGAGCAGGACCGTAATGTTATCCTGACCGCCCGCCTGCAGGGCGCGGTCTACCAAAATGCTGGTTGCATCAAAAAAAGGAACCTCGCGCAGTACCTGCGCAATATCATCGTCCGCGACCATGTTCGTCAGGCCGTCGGTGCACAGCAGCAGGATGTCCCCCGCCTCGATTTCGCAGCGGTTGTACTCCGGCACAATGTTGGCCGAGACGCCGAGCGCGCGGGTGATGAGGTTCTTCTGCGGGTGGACGGCAGCCTGCTCCCGCGTGATCTGGCCGCTGTCGACGAGCTGCTGCACCATCGAGTGGTCGCGGGTGATCTGCCGCAGCCCGCCTGCGTGGAACAGGTAGGCGCGGGAATCCCCGGCGTGCACCACATGGGCCATGCCGCGGCTGGCGTAGGCACAGACGCCGGTGGTACCCATGCCCTGCATCTCGGGGTCAGAGGTGGACTTTTCATACACGGCGCGGTTCGTGATGTCGAACCCGCGCATGATGAAAGTCTTTTCCATGCCAGGCTGCAGGGCCTTCATGTGGCGGGCAAAATACTGCTGCATGGTGTCGGTAGCAATGCGTGCAGCAATGCGCCCGCCGTTGACACCGCCCATGCCGTCGCAGACGATGCCCCAGGCGGTGCCGCCTGCCAGCTGCTGCGCACAGTAATTGTCCTGGTTTTCCTGCCGGCAGCTGCCGATGTCCGTGATCGCGGCAATCTTCATTCGGATTGGTTCCTTTCCGCTGCTCCGTTGCGGAGCAAGACTCATTTTCCCTGCGCGTCCTCGCGGCGCAGCTGGCCGCAGGCGGCGCTGATGTCGGTACCCAGACGGCGGCGCACCGTGGCGTTGACGCCCAGTGCCTCCAGCTCCTTCTGGAAGCGGTGCACATTGGCATCGTCGGTGGCAGAATAGGGGCTGCCGTCCACGGGGTTGATGGGAATTAGGTTGACGTGCGCGCCCATGCCCTTGATGAGGTTGGCGAGCTTCTGCGCCATCTCACTGCTGTCATTGACACCGCGCACCATCGAATACTCAAAGCTGATGCGGCGGCCCGTCTCCTTCTGGTAGCGGCGGCAGGCCGGGATCAGCTGCTCCAGCGGGAACGCATCGTTGACCGGCATCATACCGGAACGGGTCTTATTGTCCGGCGCATGGAGCGAGACAGACAGTGTCAGCTGCAGATGGCGCTTCGCCAACTCGTCGATCTTGGGCACAAGGCCGCAGGTCGACAGGCTGATGTTGCGCATACCGATGTTGACGCCCTCCGGGCAGGAAATGATCTCCAGAAAGTCCATCACATTATTAAAATTGTGCAGCGGCTCACCGATGCCCATCAAAACAATGTGGGAGACGCGCTCGCCGGTGTCCTTCTGTGCGGTGTAAATTTCCGCCGCGATCTCCCCTGCCGTCAGGTCGCGCACGCGGCCCGCCTGGGTGGAGGCGCAGAACCGGCAGCCCATTGCGCAGCCCACCTGGGTGGACACACAGACAGTATTGCCGTATTTGTAGCGCATGAGCACGGTCTCGATGCAGTTGCCGTCGGTCAGCTGCAAAAGATACTTGACCGTACCGTCCCTGGACTGCTGGCGGCGGCGGATGACGGGGGCTGCAATCGTGCACTGCTCCTCCAGCTGGGCCAACAGCGTCTTGGGCTGGTCGGTCATCTGGGAGAACTCCGTCACAAGCTTCTGGTGCAGCCATTTAAAAATCTGCTTGGCGCGGAATTTTGGCTGACCCAGTCCCACGATGTAGGCCGTCAGCGCGTCCAGCGTCAGGTCGGAAATACAGATTTTTTCGCCCATGCGGGGTCACCTCCTCTTATAAGAACGAGTTTACAGTCACCTTCGTTCCAGGATGGCGGCAAAAAAACCGTCCGTCCCGGTTGTGTGGGGCAAAAACAGCGTGCCCAGCGGCGTGATATCCGCCCCCGGCAGCGCCGTCTTTGGCAGTACAACGTGAAAATCAGGATTGGCGGAGAGAAATTTCTCCACCTGGGCCTGATTCTCCTTATCATTCACTGTACAGGTAGAATACACCAAACGGCCATTTTCGGCAAGTGAATCTGCGCCGTTTTGCAGGATTTTTTGCTGGGCAGCGAGCAGATTCTCTATCCCGTCCAAATCCTTGTAACGAATGTCCGGCTTTTTGGCGATAACGCCCAAACCCGAGCAGGGCACATCGCAGAGCACACGGTCAAACGTTGGCCAGTCGGAATTGTGCTGTGTGGCGTCATTTTCAACCGCTACGGCACAGGTGATGCCGCAGCGGTCAAACGCCTGCTGCAAAAGCGGCACGCGGGCGGGCACAAACTCGCCGCTGACAAGCTGGCCTTTGTCCTGCATGGCCTCGGCCAACGTCAGGCTTTTGCCGCCCGGCGCGGCGCAGAGATCAAGCACCTGCTGCCCCGGCTGTGCGTCAACGCAGAGCGCAGCAAACTGGCTGGCAAGCCCCTGCACATGGAAAAGCCCTTTTTTGAATGCCGCGCTCGCGGCGGGCGAACCGGCAAACTCCACGACCAGCGCCCCCGGCCAGGGGCCGGGCGTCACGGTATGGCCCTCCTGCTGCAAAAGCGCGGTCAGGGCGGTATCGTTTGTGCGCAGTGTGTTGACGCGGATCGTCGTCTTGGGCTTTTCATAAAATGCGGCGGCCAGGGGGAACGCCTCCGCCCCGAACTGCGCATAGAAAAGCTCGGCCACCGGGCGGGACAGGCAGTAGTAGATTGAGAGCCGGTCCAGAGGGTCGGCAAAATCGGCCTCGGAGACATCGGCGGCAGCGGCGCGGCGTAGCACGGCGTTGACCATGCCTGCGGCGCTGGATTTTCCCAGTGCCCGCGTCAGCTTGACCGATTCATTCACAGCGGCGGGCAGCGGTACATTCATGTACAGTGCCTGTGCCAGTCCCGCCCGCAGCACGGCGCGCACCGGCGCGTCCAGCTTGGCGACGGGCTTTTTCGTAAACTGATTTATACGATAGTCCAGCAGCGGCAGACGCTCGAGCGTTGTGTAAAAAATGCGCGCGGCAAAGGCGGCGTCGCGGCTGTCCAGCGGCGGCGTGCACTTTTTCAGCTCGGCGTCCAGCACAAGGTTGGCGTAGCCTGCCTGCTCCTGATGAATCAGGGCCTTGACGGCGAGACGGCGCGGCGTCACAGGCTGTCCCCCACTTTCAGGCGGCGGCCCGCGGCCCAGGCTGTGCCCGCCATCGGCTTGCCGCCCTCGGGCGTGACAGTCAGCAGCGCGACAGCGCCGTTTTCAGCGGCAATCGTCAGCGGCTTCAGGGCCAGCACGGTGCCGGGGGCTGCGTGCTGCGGGTTTTCGGCCAGGCGGCTTTCCAACACCTTGATGCGCTTGCCGTCCTGCGCGAACCACGCCACGGGCCACGGGTTCATGCCACGCACCCAGTTGTGGATGTGGGCGGCATCCTGCGTAAAGACGAACTGTGCCATGTCCTTCGTCAGCGGCGGGGCCATGGTGGCGGCAGCGTTATCCTGCTTGCGCGGGGTCAACTCCCCTGCCTCGATTTTTTCCAGCGCGGTGACCAGCGTTCCGGCACCCACGGCGCTGACGCGGTCAAACAATTCACCGCTTGTCTCCTCGGGGCCAATGGTGACCGGCTCCACCATCAGGATGTCGCCGGTGTCCAGCCCTTCGTCCAGCTGCATGATGGTCACACCGGTGCCCTCGTCACCGTTGAGCACGGCCCACTGGATGGGCGCGGAGCCGCGGTATTTGGGCAGCAGCGAAACATGCAGATTGATGCAGCCGTACTTCGCCGCATGCAGAAGCTGCGGCGGGATGATGCAGCCGTAGGCCACAACGACGATGATGTCGGGCGCCAACTCTTTGATAATCTCATCGGACGAGCCGTCCCGCAGCGTGCGGGGCTGGTAGACCGAAAGACCGTGCTCAACAGCCAGCTGCTTGACCGGCGGCGCGGTCAGGATCTGCTTGCGGCCCACGGGCTTGTCGCGGCGGGTAAAGACACCGCAGACCTCGTGCCCGGCGTCCAGCAGGGCGGCCAGGCTTTCGGCGGCGATGTCAGGAGTTCCCATAAACAGGATGCGCATAAATTTTAGTCCTCGTTTTCCTCGGGGTAGTCGTCCTCATAGAAATGCTCGGCCAGGTCCATGATGGTGATGCCGTCCAGGTGATTGTTCTCGTGCTGGATGCAGCGACCCAGCATATCGTCGGCCTCCATTTCAAACCACTCGCCGTGGCGGTCCTGTGCCTTGACCTTGACGTGCTTCGAGCGCTTGATCGCGCCGTTATGTCCCGGGAAGGACAGGCAGCCTTCGTACAGCTCGACCTGCTCGTCGCTCAGCTCGAGGATCTCGGGGTTGATGAACTCAATGAACTTGTACTCGTAGTTCGCGGGAACCTCCTCGGGCAGGTCGCGGTCATCCAGGCAGATGAACAGGCGGCGCATCATGCCCACCTGCGGGCCGGCCAGACCCAAACCGTTCGCGGCCAGCAGGGTCTCCTTCATATCGTCAAGCAGAGTGCCCAGACGATCATCAAACTTGGTAACGGGGCGGCAGACTTTCTTCAGGATCGGGTCGCCGTCCTGCACAATGGTACGCAGTGCCATAAAAATAACCTCCAAATGTTATAAATCACCATCAGAATTGAAATCGAGGATCACGGACGCCTTCTGCGGCAGCTTTTCGGCATCGTAGGCGTCCAGTGTCTCGTGCAAAAGCGCGCGGAACGCCGCGTCATTGCGGCATTTCAGCGTCAGCTTGTAGCGAAATTTGTTGTTGAGCATCGTAATGTTCATCGGCGCGGGGCCTAAAATGCGCAGCGGGATATTGGGCTTTTGTGCGGCGTGCTGACCCAGCAGTGCGCCAAACCGCTGGGCTGCGATGAACACGGCCCCCTCCTGGTCACCGATGAAGCCGACGACCACGAACGAGCAGAACGGCGGGTACAGACTGAACCGGCGGAAGGTGATTTCTTCCCGGTAGAAGCCCTTGTAGTCCTGCGCGGCGGCCAGCTGCAAAACGGGGTGGTCAGGCACGGATGTCTGAATCAGCGCCCGCCCGGGCAGTGCGGCGCGCCCGCCGCGGCCCACGACCTGGGTGATAAGGCTGAACACGCTCTCGTATGCGCGGAAGCCCTGCCCGAACAGCAGCGAGTCAATGCCTAAAACGCCGACGAGCGTGACCTTTTCAAAGTCAAGGCCCTTGGCGACCATCTGGGTGCCCAGCAGAATATCATATTCGTGCCGTGCAAACTGTGCAAGCATCGTCTCGTGCGCGTCCTTGCGGGAGGTGGAATCCTGATCCATCCGCAGGATGCGCGCACCGGGCAGCAGCTCGGCCAGCTCCTCCTCCACCCGCTGGGTGCCGAAGCCGCTGTAGCTGATTTTGCCGCCGCACTCGGGGCAGGTCTGCGGCAGCGGGTGTACCGTATGGCCGCAGTGGTGGCACAACAGTGCCTGCTGCGGCTTGTGATAGACGAGCGGCACGCTGCAATTCGGACATTTCAGCACATGGCCGCAGGTGGTGCACATGCCGATGGTGCGGTAGCCGCGGCGGTTGAGCAGCAGAATGCTCTGCTCGCCGTTGTCGAGGTTTTCCTGCAGTTCCCGCGCCAGCCGCACGCTGACCTCGCGCGGGTTGCCTGCGGCCAGTTCGGCGCGCATGTCGATGAAATCGACGCTGGGCAGGGGCCGCCCGCCGTAGCGGTGGGTCAGCTGCACCAGCTGCAGCTTGCCGCTCTCGGCGGCGTGGTAGGTCTCGGTCAGTGGTGTGGCCGAGGCAAACAGCAGCAGCGCGTTTTCCATGACCGCACGCTTTTTGGCAACATCGTGGGCGTCAAAGCGCGGGGCGGACTCGCTCTGGTAGGTGTGCTCCTGTTCCTCATCCATGATGATAAGGCCAAGGTTTTGCAGCGGTGCAAACACTGCACTGCGCGTACCTACGACAATATCGGCGTTTCCCTGCTGGATCATCCGCCACTGCAAAAGGCGCTCGGTATTGTTGAGCGCCGAATGCTGCACGGCCAGACGGCTGCCGAAGGTGGACTTGAGCCGCCGTATCATCTGCGGTGTCAGGCTGATCTCCGGCACCAGGACCAGTGCGCGGCGGCCCAGCTCCAGCGTGCGCTGGATAAGCCGCAGAAACACAATGGTCTTGCCGCTGCCGGTTACGCCGTGCAGCAGTGCCGCGTGAGGTCTGGCATCCTCCAGATTCGGCAGCAGATCGTTAAAAACCTGCTGCTGTTCAGGGGACAGCTCCAGCGGCTGCGGGTCAAACGGGATGGCCGCAAACAGGTCGATGGCCTTGTCCTGCTCGGCGGCGGTCAGCACACCCTTTTTGACAAGGCCGTCCAGCGTTGCCCGGGAAATACCAACCTCGTCGAGCTGCCGCGCGGTCAGCGGGCCGTTTTGCAGGGCGGCGACAGCGGCCAGTTGGCGTGGGCCGGGCTTTGGCTTTTCCGGCAGCGCCCCCGCCAGCGTGTACAGCCGCTCCGTAGAGCGGGTCAGGCGGCCTTGCATGACGTGCCTGCCGTCCACGACAGCGGGCCGGTACTGTGCGCCATACGGGATGACTGCCTTGACGGCCTCGAACCAGGTGCAGAAGGTGCGCTCTTTTAAAAAGCGCACAAGCTCCAGAAGGTCCGGCGTCAGGCGGGCATCCTCGGGGGCGGCATCGTAGAGCGTTTTCAGCCCCTTGGGGGCGTCGCTCTCGTCTACCTCCCCGACAGCCAGCACAACGGCCATCCGGGCCTTGCTGCCCCGGCCAAACGGCACCAGCACCATGCTGCCGGGAAAGACCCTCCCGGCCAGCTCCGCGGGGATTCGGTAGGAGTACAGCGTGTCAAAGTGGATGTTCGCG
>ENA-UOIZ01002148-UOIZ01002148.1-human-gut-metagenome-genome-assembly--contig:-P88-NODE-2148-length-14289-cov-21.863636_pt1 | contig 14289 bp, 8 predicted proteins | sample MGYA00242336_ERZ723883 | MGnify/ENA metagenome assembly ERZ723883 | reverse complement strand
CCGTAACCTAGTATAGGCCCGCGCAATAATCAAGGTTGATTTCGTAATGCTTACAGTTCTTCCGTGGTGTGGTATTCGGTGGTGCGGTTGCGGAATACATCGCCGAGTCTGTGAACTCGTATTATGCGTGTCTGCTGGGTCCGACTTGTGTCGGTTCCTGATTTCGGATTGCTGCGAATGATGCTCCCGACGCCGCCCCGCCAGTTGCCGGATTCGTACGGCTCGGCCGTTCGGCCGAGCTGGTCGTCGGTGACTCCAGATACTTCGTTGGTTTCGTCTCGGTTCATGATGTTATGTAATGCTAGTTTATGGCGGATGGAAAGTTGAGGAAAGTTAAATCTGCTTCAGGGGCTTCTCTCTGATCTGTATTTGTCCCGGTTCATATGTCAATCGTTTGACCTGTCGACCGGGGCAGAATCCGCTGTCCCGGTCGGCGATTTCGGCTTGTTTTCGTGAACCGGGACACTCCGGTTTCCTCAACTCATATCGTCTGGCAGACGGAATCGGCGGAATAAGGCCGATTCTGGAATTGGCACGTTGTCCCGGTTTTCGCATAAATCGATTGACATTTATACCGGGGCAACAAAAATTGTCCCGGTTTGCAAAGATCGCCCGAAATCGCGAACCGGGACAGCGGATTCTGGCCTGGCTTGAACGTCAAACGATTGATGCAGGTACCGGGACATTTTCCGCCACGAAAGTTGGGCCATAAGTCTCAAGCCCTAAAGCCCCCCTGAAAAACGGCGCTTGCCCGGACAAAGCAAAAGGGCTGGAACCTTCCGATTCCAGCCCTTTAGTTGCTGGTGCGAGTGGGGGGAGTTGAACCCCCACGAGCATACACTCACTGCCACCTGAAGACAGCGCGTCTACCATTCCGCCACACTCGCAGACAATCGACTAACTTACACCCGGCTGGGTAATCATGCAATCTTCGGCGTGTCGCATGGGAGGCAGGGATATATCGCTTGTGGGTCTCCTGCGGGCGCCGTGATCTTTGAGGGTGGCGGCACTCCCCTCAGTCACTTCGTGACAGCTCGTCCGCAATTAAGGACGGGCCTTGCCTGCAACCTGCTGGTTCGACTATCGTCTCACCTTCGACTACAAACAGCCCACTGGGCTGTTTGCTTAACGTCTCAGCCTCAGCGGGGGGAGCAGAGAGAAGTTCGGCACAAGCCGCAACGAAGGAGAAAAACTCACAACCCTGGCCGGCGCTCGCCGTTGCCGTAGAAGTGGGCCAACGCTTCGTCGCGGAACTCATCAAAGTATCCGCCGTCGATCGAGGCGCGGATGTCGTCCAGCAGCTTCACGAAGAAATGCTCGTTGTGAATCGTGGCCAACGTGAAGCCGTTGAATTCGCGTGCGCGAAGCAGGTGGTCGACGTATGCGCGCGAGTAGTGACGGCACGTGTAGCAGTCGCATCCTTCCTCCAGCGGGCCGAAATCGAACTTGTGCTGGGCGCGTTTGATGTTGTATCGGCCCGACCTCGTGTAGATCGCGCCGTTGCGGGCGCAACGTGCGGGGGCCACGCAGTCGAAGGTGTCGCCGCCGTTCTCCACGCACGCGAAGATATCGTCCACGGAGGCGATGCCCAGCACATGGCGCGGGCGGTTCTCCGGCATCGCGTCGCAGATCCACGCGCAGGTGTCTCCAATGATGCGCTTCTCGATTGCGCCGCCGATTCCCACGCCGTCGAAGTCCAGCGAGGCGATCTGCGAGGCCGCGCGCCGGCGTAGATCCTCGTAATTCGCGCCCTGCACCACGCCATACAAGGCCTGATAGGGCTTGCCCAGCCGCTCAGCCGTCAGCCGCTGGTGCTCGTCCACGCATCGGCGGGCCCAGCGGAAGGTGCGCTCCACCGAGTCCTCCTGGTAGGAGCGGGTGTTCATCAGCGTGGTGAGTTCGTCGAACGCGAACATGATGTCTGCGCCGATTTTGTGCTGGATGCCCATCGAAATCTCAGCGGAGAAACGATGTGCGTCACCATTCAAAGGCGACTTGAACGTCACGCCGTCCTCATCCACCCAGGCCATGCGCTCCTTGCCCTTGGCGATGATGTCGTCCGACTTCATGCCGGTCACGTCCATTGCCAGCGTCTTCTTGAAGCCGACGCCCAGCGACATCACTTGGAAACCGCCAGAATCGGTGAACGTGGGCCCATCCCAGTTCATGAAACGCGCCAAGCCGCCGGCCGCGTCCAGCACGTCCTCGCCCGGGCGCTCGAACAGGTGGAAGGCGTTGGCCAGCAGGCACTGTGCGCCTAGATCCTTCATCTGCTCGGGCAACACGGCCTTCATCGCGGCTTGCGTGCCCACCGGCACGAAGGCAGGCGTGCGAATATCGCCGTGGGGCGTGTGAATGATGCCGGTGCGGCCGTATCGGGCACCGTCTCGCCCAAGCCCGCTGGCCGTGGATGGCAGGCGGGTGATCGTTTCGAAATGGAAGGCGCTGCGGTCGCCGGGCTGTCCGGGCTGTGCGCCCAACGGATGTTCAAGAAGGCTGATTGTCATATGTTCACTTTAGGCAGAAGGGCCAGAAAAGGGCTGGAAATTGTGAAGAACTCGGTTTCGAGGGGCGGATTTCGCCGCTCCCGAACGTCTACTTCCGCTTCAAGGGGCTCCCGGTCAAGTAGGCCGGCTGCAAAAATGGCGGAATGGCGTTAAATGAGGGCCCTTGATACTCGGAATTGACCGCGCGAACAGCCCCTTGAAGTGCAAGTAGATGTTCCCGAAACAGGAAATCAGCCCCTCGAAGCCGAGATGCCCATAAGACTCTGCGATGATTACGCATAGACTTTCAATCAACGTTCAGAAAACCTCCAGATTGACTGCCTTTACTACTGAGGTAGCACACGAGAAGTGGCAATGGGCAAGTGCCCGAATAGCCGCCGAACAGACGTGATAGGAATTTAGGAAAAGGAGCAGCAATGGCTGACGAATTTAACCCGCAGGGCGTCGACCAGACCCCGCGGAATAACGAAAACCCCAATAGTACTGCCGATACCGGCAACGCCGAGCCGAAGAACCCGTTTGTGGGTGGCGACTCGGTTGATGCCGGCAACGCCAGCGATTCCAGCGAGCAGCAAGCCCCGGTTTCCTCGGCCGCCCTCGCTGCCGATCAGCAGCCTACGCAAGCCGCCACCGAGCCCATCCCGGACTACGCCTCCGCCAAGGGCGAGAGCACGGTGGTCTCCTCCTCGCCGGCTTCTCCGGCAGCGCCGGCCGCAGACCAGACCTCGGCCACAACTCCGCTGTACCGCCCGGCCCCGGAATACGGCGCTTATGGGCCGACCCCGACTCAGGCACAGGGCCAGCAGGGCGGCCAGGCCGGCAACAATGCCCAGCCCACGCAGCAATTCCCGTTCGGCCAGCCTGCACAGCAAACCCCACAGGGCCAGCAGGGCAACCGCAACCCCTACTACACCAATAACCCGCAGCCGCAGGGTAACGGCAATCCGTTCAATCCGCCCACGCAGCCGCAGCAGAACAACGGCAACCCGTTTGCCAGCCAGTCCGGTCAGAATGGCCAGAATGGCCAGCAGCCCCAGCAGGGCGGTCTGTTCGGTTTCGGCGTTCCCGGTACCGGTACGCCGAACGGTCAAGGTCCGACCCAGCCGGGACAGCCCGGTCAGCCCGGTCAGCCCGGCCCCGCCAAGCAGGGCATGTCCAAGACGGCGAGCAACATCCTCATCGCCGTGGTCGCCGCCGTTCTGGCTGCGGCCCTCTGCCTGGGCCTCGGTTACGGCGCCCTCACCAGCGGCCTGATCACCTTGCCGACCAGCAATTCGCTGTCCAACGTCAGCTCGAATAAGTCCGGCTCCGGGTCCGCCACCGCCAAGAGCGGCGAAGCCCCCGACTGGCAGACCGTCGCCAGCGATGTCTCCGGCTCCGTGGTCTCCATCCAGACCGCGTTGAGCAACGGCACCGCCAAGGGCTCCGGCGCCATCATCGACACCGAAGGCCACATCATCACCAACAACCACGTGATCTCCGGCGCCCAGCAGATTCAGGTGACGCTTGCCAACGGCAACATGTATTCCGCCACGCTCGTCGGCACCGACACCACCACCGATCTTGCGGTCATCAAGCTCGACAACCCGCCGAGCGACCTCAAGGCCGTGAAATTCGCCGATTCCGACAAGCTCGCCGTCGGCGAGAACGTGATGGCCATCGGCAACCCGCTCGGCTACGACGACACCGCCACCACCGGCATCGTCTCCGCCCTGAACCGCCCGGTGACCGTGACCGACGATAACAACAACGAGATCGTCACCAACGCCGTCCAGATCGACGCGGCCATCAACCCCGGCAACTCCGGCGGCCCGACCTTTAACGCGGCCGGCCAGGTGATCGGCATCAACTCGTCCATCGCCTCGACTGCCACCTCATCCGACTCCGCCGGTTCGATCGGCATCGGCTTCGCCATCCCGTCCAACCTCGTCAAGCGTGTGGCCGACGAAATCATCAAGGACGGCAAGGTCAAGCACGTTGCCCTCGGCGTGGTCATCAAGTCCGACACGGTTGAAGCCGACGGCGTGACTCGCGGCGGCGCGACCATCACCAAGTCCAGCGCCACCGGCAGCGCGGTCGTCTCCGGCGGCCCGGCCGACAAGGCCGGCCTCAAGGAGGGCGACACCATCGTGGCCTTCAACGGCAACGCGGTGAACAACAACTACTCGCTGCTCGGCTACGTGCGTGCCGCGGCTTTGGGAGACAAGGTGACGCTGACCATCGTGCGCGATGGCAAGACCATGGATGTGGACGTGACGCTCGATCAGGAGGAGTCGTCGGTGAACGGTTCGTCCAGCTCCGATTCCAACGGCAACAGCCAGAATAAGCAGAACAACCAGAATGGCAATGGCCAGAACGGTTACGGTAACGGTAACGGCAATGGCAACAGCGATGGCGGCACCGGTGACGGCGGCGGCTTCTCCGACCCATTCGGCCTGTGGTAAAGCCGACTCGACAACGTCACACGGTGTTGAGCGGTAACCGCTGAACACCGTGTCAGACCAGCAAAGGCCCGTGGCAGTGAGCAAACTCCTGCCACGGGCCTTTGTATGCGCTATTGTGCCCTGCGCCCATGCCGCCAACGTAGTTTCGATATCCGGCATGTCGCGCAACGCTCGTTGATAGGGTAGGTCAAGCACTGAGTTCGGGCGGTGCTCCGAACAAAGCGCATAATTCAATACAAAACTGAACATTTCTTTACGCCGTGTATCGGAAGGTCGCGCGGGAGCCGAGCAAAGCGAAGCCCCAGGCAAAGCCGCCGGTGGGTTAACAAGGCGTGACCGTAGCGCCGATTGCGCGGGCCACGCTTGCCGTACCGCAATCGACTCCGTATACGAGCGTAAGGAGCAATGATGGGCGCACTCATCAGATTCTTCACCAAAATTCTCGACATCTGCAAGCTTGTGCCGATGCTTCCGGTCGTCGTCATCGCCGCAATTCCGCTGGCTTTACTGGGCGATTGGCGTCCGTGGGGCAATGCGATGGCGATTCCGGTACTTGGCAATCCGGGCTTCGGCCAGTGGCTGGTTATCGCATTGGTGCTGATTATCGTGATTGACACTGTGCGCGGCATGATTGACGATTTGCGTCATGGGCAGGTTGGAGTCGATGTGCTGGCCGTGGTCGCGATCCTCTCCACCGTGGCCGTCGCCGAATACTGGGCAAGTTGGGCGGTGACGCTGATGATCACGTCCGGCGAGGCCATTGAGGAATACGCTCAAGCCAAGGCCGAGCGCAGTCTGACCGCGCTGATGGAGGCCGCGCCGCAAACCGCGCACGTCGTCAACCTGCCTGGCGTGGGGCGTGGGTTTGCTGCCGATAAGGGCGATTCGTCCGATGGCTTCCGGCGTGTGGGCTTGGCATCGGCTGCCGCCGCCGCGCACCGCTTCGACACGGTGCCGGTCGAGCAGGTGCAGCTGGGCGACGTACTCATGGTGTTGCCGGGCGAAACTGTGCCGGTTGACGGCGAGCTGCTGTCCGGCACGGCCACGCTCGACCTGAGCAATATCAACGGTGAGCCGGTGCCGCGTGAAGTGTTCGCCGGCGCCCGTGTGATGTCCGGGGCGGTGAACGGCTCGACTGCATTGACCATGCGTGCCACCCAGGTGGCCGCCGATTCGCAGTACCAGCGCATCCTCGAGCTCGTGGCCTCCGCGCAGGAGTCGCGCCCGGCCGTGGTAAAAACCGCTGACCGCTTGGCTGTGCCCTTTACCGTGCTTTCGTTGGTGATTGCCGGCGTCGCATGGGCGGTGTCCGGGGTACCGACGCGATTCGCCCAGGTGCTGGTGCTGGCCACGCCCTGCCCGCTGCTCATCGCCGCACCGGTGGCATACATCGCCGGAACCGGACGCCTCGCCGCAGCCGGCGTGCTTATCAAAGCACAGGACGTGCTGGAAAATCTCGGCCGCGTCACGCAGGTGTTCTTCGACAAAACCGGTACGCTCACCGTCAAGCAGCCGCAGGTGGTGCGCGTCGAGATGTTGCCCGGCGCTGCAACCCGTCTCAACGAAGACCATGTGCTGATGATGGCCGGCGCGGTGGAAAACTACTCGGTGCACATCCTGTCCAAAGGTATCGCCAAGGCCGGCGCGGAGGCGCTGGCCGGACTGCGCCAGCGGTTCGAGGATGGTCAGCGCCTGTGCCCAGAGCCGGAGGCCAGCTGGCCTGGCCATGGCCGGGAGTATCCGGTCGTCAAGAACATCAATGAAGACGCCGGCAAGGGCGTTTCCGGCGAGGTGAACGGACACGCGGTGCGCGTTGGCCGGCTGTCTTTCGCGGCTGCTGGGGAGGATGGATTCCTGGCGGTCGGCGAGGCTGCCCCCCTCAGCCCGCGAAGCGGCCAGCTCCCCCTAAGAGGGGGAGCTCAGCAAAAAGATGACCTGCGCACTCGCTTTGGCCTGCTGCAGCCGGATGAGATGGCGTCCTACGTGTCCGTTGACGGCCGGCTGATCGCGCGCATCGTGCTGCGCGATGTGCCGCGTGCCAACGCCAAGGCAGTGCTCGCCAAACTGCATGAGTTGGGCGTCACCGAGCTCGCCATGCTTACCGGTGACAAGCGGGCTTCCGCCAATATCATTGCCAGCGAAGTCGGCATTGACGAGGTTCACGCCGAACTGTTCCCGGAGGATAAGGTAGCCGCAGTCAGGGCCGCTACAGGAGCCGGCAAAACCGTCACGATGATGGTTGGTGACGGTGTGAATGATGCCCCGGTGCTCGCTGTTGCCGATATCGGCGTGGCCATGACCGATGGCACGTCCACCGCCGCTTCCGAAAGCGCTCAGGTGGTCATTATGAATGACAATATCGCCGCCGTGCCGCGCGCCATCGCCATTGCACGCCGCACCAAGCGCGTGATGCTTCAAGCCGTAATCGCGGGCCTTGTGCTTGCCACCATCGGCATGATTGCCGCCGCGTTCAACCTTATCCCGGTCGTCGTCGGTGCCTTCCTCCAGGAGGCCATCGACGTGGTGAGCATCCTCTGGGCCCTCACTGCCCTAATTGATCGGGACTGATTAAGAATATGAGGCTTCTGCTGTTTTTGTAGGTCAGTTGACTGACCGGGATGGTCGTATGTCGAGTCCACCGCATCGAAACATAATCGGGGCGATACGGTTGGTGACGTGGCGGAAACGGAAATCCCACCCACGAAAGCAGCAATAGCATCGGAGTTATTCATTAGGTCGATTTGACGTTTATTAGGTCGGTCCTTGGTCGGAGCGGCCCTTGAAACCCCGCCGTTCCAAGGGATGGCTTCAGCACCCTCCGACCTAATGGACGAAGAAATGACCTAATGAATGCAATCGAGGTCGTAAAGAGCCGTTGGAGGTGACGTCTTTAATGCCTCAAGGGATTCACTGATTGCACAGAATTCCTACTGCTCTGCGGCGGCTCTTTACCGTCGGCCTTCTAGCCAATCGAGGGGTGGAGGTGACGCGGATTCCTTGTGAGACATAACTATGCTCAACCCGACTGGTTACGTACTGTTGCTCACACGGTATACCGAGAACATTGCCAATTAAAGTGAGATGGCGGGCGAACCGGTCATGATAGGTTTGTCCGGATTTGATTTCTATGAGCATACGGTTGTTAGGATCGGTGAAATCCAACAAATCCACCTCGACCTTGCTGGCATCGCGGTAGAAGAATAATTGTGGCTCCTGATTGGCGTTCAAATGCTGTTTCATGGTTTCCGCAATGATGAGGTTTTCAAATATATCGCCGAACTTGGGATGCGCAACCAGTGCTTCGACCGTCCGAATGCCCAAGAGATGACACAGCAAGCCAGTGTCATAAAAATAGAGTTTCGGCGTTTTGACCACCTGTTTGCGTGCGTTCGTGTAGAACGGCATGAGATGGAATGCGATGTAACTTGATTCCAGAATCGACATCCATGCCTTTACGGTTCGCGGACTTACACCAAGTTCATTGGCGATGTTGGTGTAGTTTATGAGTGCTCCGGAACTGAGTGCGCAAAGAGTCAAGAATCGGCGGAATTCAGCCAAATTGCGTACATCAAGATATTCGGAAACATCACGTTCGATATAAGTGTCGATGTAGTTCGAGAAGAACAGATTGAGCGGCATTCTCGTGTCATAAATGCGTGGATAACCGCCTTGCAGCATAAACGTATCCGGAGTAAGGGCCTGATCCGCCTTGCATGCTTCTTGGAATGAGAACGGCAATAACTTGACCAATAGGGAAACCCATAATCTGACATTAGCAGTGCTCGTAGGTTTCCCAAACGCACAAACTATGGCCTAATACACAGAATTCCCACCACCCTCCCTCTGTTGCAACGGAAGGCTTTGCGTTAGGCTAGAGCGCGTGACTGAATCTGTGAATACTGAACTCCGCATTGCTGTAATCGGCGCTGGCCCGGCCGGCGTCTACTCATCCGATATCTTCCTGCGCCAGCTCAAGAAGCTGGGCGAAGAACTTGGCCTCGGCACCGAAGCGCGCATCGACCTGTTCGAGAAGCTGCCGGTGCCGTTCGGCCTGGTGCGTTACGGTGTGGCCCCGGACCACCCGTCCATCAAGTTCATCGCCTCCGCGCTTGAGAAGACGCTCGACAACCCGAACATCCACCTCTACTGCGACGTGGAATTCGGCAAGGACGTGACTCTTGACGACCTGTTGGCCCGTTACGACGCCGTGCTGTTCGCCACCGGCGCGGTCAAGGACAAGCCGCTGAACCTGCCCGGCGCCGACCTTGAAGGCGTGTACGGCGCCGCCAAGTTCGTCGAATGGTACGACGGTTACCCCACCGGTGCCCGCGAATGGCCGCTTACGGCCGAGAACGTCGCCGTGATCGGCGGCGGCAACGTGGCCATGGACGTGGCCCGCGAACTCATGCGCAACGCCGACGACCTCAAGGCCAAGACCGACATTCCGGACAACGTGTACGAGGGCATCGGCCAGAACAAGGCCAAGGTGCTCCACCTGTTCATCCGCCGTGGCGTGGCCCAGGCCAAGTTCAGCGTGCAGGAACTGCGCGAGATGGAGAAGCTGCCCGGCGTGCAGCTCATCATCAACGAGGACGACTTCGATCTGGACGACGAGACCATCGAGGTGGCCGGCAAGGACAAGCTCACCCGCCAGATGGTCGAGGAGCTGTTCGCCGTCCGCGAGATGGCCGAAGACATGGAAGATGACGGCGACGTCGACTTCGAAGGCAACCCGGCCGACCGCAAGTACTACGTGCACTTCAACTCCGCCCCCACCGAGATCCTCGGCGAGGACGGCAAGGTCAAGGCCATCCGCGTGGAGCGCACCGAAACCGGTGCCGACGGCAAGATGCACCGCACCGGCGAGTTCACCGACTACCCGGTCGAGGCCGTCTACCACGCCATCGGCTACAAGCCCGCCGAAGCTCCCGGTATCACCTACGACGAGCACGGCGCCCACCTGGCCAACGCCAACGGCGACGGCCGCATCACCACCGAGGCCGACGGCGGCAAAGTGCGCGACCGCCTGTACGCCACCGGTTGGGCCAAGCGCGGCCCGGTGGGCCTGATCGGCTCCACCAAGTCCGATGCGCTCGCCATCGTGACCAACATGCTCGAGGATCTGGCCAAGGCCGCTGAAGGTGGCCGTGTGGCAGCCGACCGCGACCCCGAATCCATCGACCGACTGCTGGCCGAGCGCGGCATTCGCCCGATCGACTTCGCCGGCTGGAAGAAGGTCGACGCTTTCGAGCGCGCCGAGGGTGCCAAGGAAGGCCGCGAGCACAAGAAGGTCATCGAGCCCGACCAGATGCGCGAGCTCGCCCACGCCTGACGGCCCGCCCACGCCCGTCCGGCATTCGTCCGGCATTCGTCCGGCATTCGTCCACCCGGCCGCGCCCCGTGCGGACGCGGCCGGGCTCGGGGCCGGACGGGCCGGGCGAATATGGGACATTTCTCGCGGCGCATATCCAGCAATCATTCAGCATGCGATTTTAGTGTGTGCATTATGGATGCCAAAGTACGGGTGCATGGCCATTTCAACGGCCTGAAGACAACGCTGCTGTTTGCCCTGATGTGGGCCATCATCATGCTGATTTGGTGGGCCACGGGCGGCAGTCGGCAAACCCTGAGCATCTATATCGTCATCGGCCTGATTACCACGTTCGGCACCTACTGGTTCTCCGACAAACTCGCCATCGCCTCCATGGGCGCGCGGGAAGTCAGCGAACAGGAAGCCCCGGAAATCTACCAGATCGTGCGTGAACTGAGCGCCAAGGCCGGCAAGCCGATGCCGCGCATCTACATCGCCCCCACCATGAGCCCGAACGCCTTCGCCACCGGACGCAACGAACGGCACGCGGCTGTCTGCTGCACCCAAGGCATCCTGCAGATTCTCAACGCCCGTGAACTGCGTGGTGTGCTGGGCCACGAACTTATGCACGTGTACAACCACGACATCCTGACTTCCGCCATCGCCTCTGCCATGGCCACTGTCATCTCCTATCTGGGCTATTCGCTGATGTATTTCGGTGGCGGCTCGCGAGACGACCGCGATAGTTCCGGTGGCCTCGGCCTGATCGGCGCATTGCTGAGCGTGATTCTCGCGCCGATTGCCGCGTCTTTGATCCAGATGGCCATCTCCCGCACCCGCGAATACGACGCCGATGAAGACGGCAGCTTGCTCACCGGCGATCCCGAGGCCCTGGCTTCCGCGCTGAACAAGATTTCCTACGGCGCACAGACCGCGCCGATGCGCAAAACCGCCGGCACCCAGTCCGTCTCCGCAATGATGATCGCCAACCCGTTCTCCGCGGTCGGTTTCTCGCGCTTGTTCTCCACGCACCCGCCGACCGATGAGCGCATAGCGCGTCTCATGCAGATGGCCAACGAAATGAACGGCACGCCGATCGCTCCGCCCACCTACTCCACGCGCGTCGGCAGGTGACGTGCTAGGATAACTATTCGTGCCTCGTTTGGCTGAGCATGCTCGTCACGTGAGGTGCAGCAGCCGTAAGGCATGCGGACATAGTTCATCGGTAGAATGAAAGCTTCCCAAGCTTTAGAGGCGGGTTCGACTCCCGTTGTCCGCTCCATTGATTTTCAATGATTTTCATTATTTCCGGGAAAGTGTCGCGCACGATCGCAAAACTACGCGCTATTTGAGCGCTTTGCCCGCGGAACCCAGCTGCCGGCAAGCCTCGACCACGCGGGCGGACATGGAATCCTCAGCCTTACGGCCCCAAGAACGCGGATCGTAGAACTTCTTCTCGCCCACTTCGCCGTCGATCTTCAGCACCTTGTCGTAGTTCTCGAACACGTGGTCGGCGATTGGACGGGTGAAGGCGTACTGGGTATCGGTGTCGATGTTCATCTTGATCACGCCGTAGCTTACAGCTTCGGCGATTTCTTCCGGGCGTGAACCGGAGCCGCCGTGGAACACCAGCTCAAACGGCTTGCCGTTGGGGAAATCGACTATGCCGGCCGCGCTAGGCAACTCGCCTTCGGCCACCGCGCGCGCCACACGCGCCTGAATGTCGCCGAGTAGCGACGGACGCAGCTTGACCACGCCGGGCTTGTAGGCACCATGCACATTGCCGAATGTGAAAGCGGCCATGTACCGGCCACGTTCGCCCAAACCCAGTCGGCGGGCGACTTCGAGGCCATCTTCCGGAGTGGAATACAGCTTTTCATTGATTTCGGCGGAGTGACCGTCTTCCTCACCGCCGACCGCGCCGATTTCGATTTCGAGCACGGTGTGCGCCTTCTGCGACTTGTCGAGCAGTTCCTCGGCGATGTCCAGATTTTCCTTGAGCGGCACGGTGGAGCCATCCCACATATGCGACTGGAATGTAGGCTCCTGGCCTCGTGCCACCTGATCGGCCTCATGCGCGAGCAGAGGACGCACCCACTCATCCAGATACTGCTTGGCGCAGTGATCGGTGTGCAGAGCGATGGTGATGTTCGGGTATTTCGCAGCCACTTCATGTGCGAAAGCCGCCAGCGCCAGCGAGCCGGTAACGCGATCATTGACCCCCCTGCCGGAGACGTAGGCCGCGCCTCCCACGGAAATCTGGATGATGCCGTCGGACTCGGCGTCTGCGAAGCCCTTCAACGCAGCATTCAGTGTCTGTGAGCTGGTTACGTTGATGGCTGGATAGGCGTAACCGCCTCGGCGGGCGGCCTCGAGCATTTCGGCATAGCGTTCCGGTGTTGCGATCGTCATGGCTTCATTATCGCGCGAGGCATGCCCTCTAGGCTCCGTTCTTCAACCTGTGCGCTGTGCGATTGGTCACAGCATCGCCTCGTACGAGTAGAAATTCGTCACCCATTCCGGGTTGTCGCACCTCCAGCCTCGCCCTGCGTGAGACGAAACTTCGCAGGGTAGAGGGTGTACGGTAGTCTGTTTCCGGCGGAATCGTGCGAATGCGGAGGTGCATCATGCCTGGAATTGTTCTTATTGGTGCTCAGTGGGGCGACGAGGGTAAAGGCAAGGCTACCGATTTGATCGGCACCAAGGTCGATTACGTCGCGCGCTTCAACGGCGGCAACAACGCGGGCCATAGCGTGGTGGTCGGCGACGAGTCGTACGCCCTGCACCTGCTGCCCTCCGGCATCATCAACCCGAACCTCACCCCGGTGATCGGCAACGGCGTGGTCGTGGACCCGGAAGTGCTCTTCGAGGAGATTGACGGCCTGGAATCCCGCGGCATCGATTGCTCCCACCTCAAGGTGAGCGAGGCCGCGCACATCATCGCGCCCTACCACCGCACACTCGACAAGGTGACTGAACGCTTCCTTGGCAAGCACAAGATCGGCACCACCGGCCGTGGCATCGGCCCAGCCTACGCGGACAAGATCAACCGTGTCGGCATCCGCGTGCATGACCTGTTCAACGCCGACCATCTGCACGACAAGGTGGAGGCCAGCCTGCACCAGAAGAACCAGATGCTGGTCAAGCTCTACAACCGTCGTCCGATCGACGTGGACCAGACCACCGAGGAGCTGCTGAAGCTCGGCGAACGCCTCAAGCCGTACGTGGCCAACACCGGCCTGATTCTCAACAAGGCGCTTGACGAAGGCAAGACCGTACTGTTCGAAGGCGCTCAGGCCACCATGCTTGATGTGGACCACGGCACCTACCCGTTCGTCACCTCTTCCAACCCGACCGCCGGCGGCGCCTGCACCGGCACCGGCGTGGGCCCCACCAAGATCACCCGCGTAATCGGCGTCTCCAAGGCCTACGTCACTCGCGTGGGCGAAGGCCCATTCCCCACCGAACTGCTGGACGAGTCCGGCGAATGGCTGCGTCAGCAGGGCCACGAATTCGGCGTGACCACCGGCCGCCCGCGTCGCTGTGGTTGGTTCGATGCAGTCGTCAACCGGTACGCCTCCCAGGTCAACGGCCTGACCGACATCGTGCTCACCAAGCTTGACGTGCTCACCGGTCTGAAGGAGATTCCGATCTGCGTGGCTTACGACGTGGACGGCGAACGTCACGACGATATGCCGACCGATCAGGCCGCTTTCGCCGCCGCCAAGCCGATTTACGAGACCATGCCCGGCTGGGATGAAGACATCTCCAACTGCCACTCCTTCGACGAGCTGCCTGCCACCTGCCAGGCCTACGTCAAGCGTTTGGAAGAGCTGAGCGGCTGCCGTATCTCCGTGATCGGCACCGGCCCACAGCGCGATCATGTCATCCAGATCAATTCGCTGGTCGACTGACCGTCTGCAACGAATTTCCCGGCTTGACTGGTAACGACGCGGCACATGATATCCGCCGGCTGATTCCGCGATTCGACCACTTGAAGTGGAAGATGGCGGCGGCCGGCATAGTC
>ENA-UOIZ01002147-UOIZ01002147.1-human-gut-metagenome-genome-assembly--contig:-P88-NODE-2147-length-14293-cov-6.803835_pt1 | contig 14293 bp, 10 predicted proteins | sample MGYA00242336_ERZ723883 | MGnify/ENA metagenome assembly ERZ723883 | reverse complement strand
CTTATGAAGCATCTGTTCCAGGTCCATTTTCTGGAGGGTAATGTATTCTGCAGGAGTAATTCCCAGTTCCTCTTTAAATTTGGCTTTAAAACGGGAAAGAGAATAGTTGGATGCCTGGGCAAGTTCCTGAAGAGTAATGGGACTTTCAATATTCTGCTCAATGTATTTCAGTGCATGTCCGATGTCACTGTTCAGCTGTTCATTGATCTCTTCCTGGGCTGGAACTGCAGTCAGGTAGTTCAGGCTGGCAAGTACACAGGTCAGATACTGGACACCGGCAATGGAGTCGGCTTCTGTTCCGTAAGAAATCAGGTTAAAGGCAGTGCGCAGCATGGAAATCTGGGAACTGCCTACATGATACAGGTGCTGATCCATATTCAAAAGCCGATGGCACAAAATATTGCTGTAATGCTGGTTCAGCCCAAGGAAATTATCGTGCTCCTTCAGATCCAGCTGCATTGCAAAAAATTCGCAGCGGTTCTGGGCAATACGTCCTGTAGTGTGAAGCTCATAAGGTCTGGTGATAAAAAGGTTATTTCCGGTAGCACAGTAACTGGTGCGGACACCGCCTTTCATAACGTAAGTCTTGCGCTGGCCTTTCACCATAAAATGAAGCTCAATGATATCAGAGTGATAATGCAGAGGAACCGGAACGCCAGGTGCCATAGGTGTAAAATGAGAAAGATTTCTAAGCCCCGGGATCTTATGTTTATCTGCTGTCAATATTTTTTTATGTTCGTTCCATGTGTAATCGTCAAATATTTCCTGTTCCATTCAAGTCGCCTCTTCTTATGTCCGTGAATTATTGTGTTGCAGTCTGTTTTACTACTGTTCACTGGTAACGTTCCGCGAAGTGTGTTACTGTGAACGAAGTGAACCGTAACTCTGCTCTGTTTACAGCACTATGCTGTGCTATTTTGTATTCTTTTTTGTACAAAGTTATAAAATAGTACTAAATATTTTGCTGAAAGCAATTTTAAATTATTTATATTATACTATAGTCACAGTTGAAAAGCAATTGCGCGGTTGCAGTGGATAGTAAATGTTGTTGTTCATTCCGTTCATAAAAACACATCGCGGAACGTTACCGGTGAACAGTAACAAGTAAACATCAAGAGGGAGAAGAGCATGAAAAAAACAATTGCAGGCGGCGTATGGCCGGTTATGATTACACCTTTTACAGAGGACAACAAGATCGACTATGATGCAGTCCTTCGAATCATTGAGTGGTATGACAAGAACGGTGTTGACGGAATTTTCGCAGTATGCCAGTCAAGCGAAATGTTTGAGCTGAGCCCACAGGAGAGAGTGGAGCTTGCAAAATTTATTATCAACAATACACCAAAGCATATGGGAGTTATCGCTTCCGGACATTGCGCTGAGAAGGTAGAGGATCAGATCCGCGAAGCTCAGACTGTAATTGATGCCGGTGTAGATGCATATGTTTTCATTTCCAATCAGTTTGCAAAAGAGAACGAGAGCGAAGATGTAGCTAAGAAAAATATTGAATATCTTCTGGATCACATTGATGGAGATATGTTCGGTGTTTATGAGTGCCCGGCACCATACAAGAGACTTCTTTCACCAGAGCTTCTGAAATGGTGTGCAGAGACTGAGAAATTTGCATTCCTGAAAGACACCTGCTGTGATCTTGATCAGCTGGAAGCAAAATGCAAAGCAGTTGAGGGCACCGGATTAAAGATTTTTAATGCAAATGCAGCAACACTTCTTCGCAGCATGGAAATGGGATGTGCAGGATACTCAGGAGTTATGGCAAACTTCCATCCGGATCTTTATGTATGGCTTTGCAAGAACTATAAAGAGCAGCCGGAGAAAGCACAGGAGCTTATGAACTTCCTTGGTGCTGCTTCCATGGTTGAGTGCCAGGTATATCCGGTAAACAGCAAATACCATATGAATCTGGTAGGTGTGCCGATGACACTTCAGTCAAGAAGACAGGATTATAAGCTTCTTACAGGAAGCAAGAAATTAGAAATTGAAGAGTTCTGTGCGATCACAGAGACCTTCCGCAAGAGCTTTTTGGAAAGTAATCAGAGATAACTGCCAGAACGGTGGGGACCGTGAGGCAGATGCGAAAGGTATTGAAAGGGCCGGGGATAAAGGTTACTTCTTGTCAGAAGGGCAGGAAGGCCGGCTGAAAGGTATTTCTTAAGATTTGTAATTGGGGTTACAAATATACGTGAAAAAAGGGAAACAAAAACACATAGTGTGTAAAAATCAGGAGGATGAGAGAATGAAAAAAAGATTAATGGCAGCAGTATTATCAACAGCTATGGCAGCAACAATGCTGTTAACAGGAAGCATCAGTGTACAGGCAGCAGATGCTGCAGCAGCAAATGACCCGGCAGTAGAGCTGATCTTTACATCAGTATCTGTAAGCGGTGACTCCCATACAGAGGCTATGTATGAGTTTGCAGATAAAGTAGAGGAATTATCCGGTGGTTCCGTAACATGTAAATGCTACGACAACGGTTCTCTGTTCTCTTCTGAGAACGAGTTCGATGCTCTTCTTAACGGAGATGCAGATCTGGCATATATTTCCTTCCCGACAATTGCAACACAGATTCCGTCCTACAGCATGTTTGCTTCCGGATATCTGTTCAGCTCTTATGAGCATATGACAAGCGTTCTCAACGGTGACATCGGACTTAACAAGATCCGTCCACAGATTGAAGAGACACTGAACATCAAACCTCTTTCCAGCTTCTATCTTGGAAGCCGTGTAATCAACACAAGAGAGAAAGAGATCAACAGCTACGATGACATGAACGGATTACTTCTCCGTATGCCGAACTCCGAAGCATGGCTGTTCCTTGGTGAGGCACTTGGTGCAAACCCGACACCACTTTCCTTCAGTGAGCTGTATACTGCACTTCAGACTGGCGCTGTAGATGCACAGGATAACCCGCTTCCAAGTATCGAGAGTGCAAAATTCTATGAAGTAACAAAATACATCGCAATCACAAACCACGTTGTTGACTCCATCATGCCATGTATCAACGGTGACACATGGAACAGCATGACAGAGGCTCAGCAGGAAGCTGTTACTGAGGCTATGGAATATGCAAGAGACGTAAACGATACAGCAAGACTTGACAGAGAAGCTGAGCTGATCAAATTCTTTGAGGAGCAGGGACTTACTGTTACATATCCTGACATCAACGAGTTTAAAGAAAAAGTTCAGGCTAAGTACATGGAAAACGAAGATATGATCAAAGACTGGGATATGGATCTTTACAACGAAATCCAGGCTATGGCTGATACAACAACCGCAGAAGAGTAAACTGAATTGTCGTGACAACAGGCAAGACATAGTGATTAACTATGAATTGACAGCAAAACTTGAGACATCTGTCTGACTTATAACAAAGAAAAGTCCCAGGCTGTGTGTACGGCCTGGGCTTTTTAACAAAGAACAGATTTTTTGCCTGTCTGCACAGGTGAAACCTTTTGCAGTAGTGTCTGCAAAAGGGAACAAACCGATGGCAGAAAAGTGAATCTGAGAGGAGAGGAAACTGTGGATAATTTCAAAAAGATCGGGAAAAAGATCGTCGATTTTCTTGGCGTTTTTATCCCAAACATTACGTTTTTGGTAATTTTCCTTACCTTTATGGTAACGATCGTATCCAGATATTTTTTCAAAACCCCTGTAACATGGAGTTATGAGGTATCTGTTCTGGGTTACATGTGGACCATGTTCTTCGGCGTTGGTAAGGCAATGGAGGCTGATGAACACGTAGTATTTGGTCTGGTTTACGATGCTGTAAAACCTCGTACCCAGTTTATTTTTAAAGTAGTTTACAATACATTTCTTTTAATCCTGCTGGTAATCTGTTTTGTACCGTGTTTCCAGTCCATGGTTGGAAAGAAAATGGTGACAGGAGTTCTGAAGCTTCCATATACAGTTGTTTTTGCACCATTTATGTATATGCTGGCTGAGATCATTGTCAGAACCTGTATCAATATCAGAAATGCATTTAAAGAATACAAGGAAGGAGGAAAAGAATCATGAGTATGCCGATTATTATGTTGTTTGTGGTTATGGCTATCTGCTTCATAATCCGTATGCCTGTTTCTTTCTCCATGCTTGCAGCTTCTATTACATATTTTCTGCTTGCAGCTCCGGACAAACTGGGCCAGGTATTTACCGTTATCACTGGTAACATGTTTGCGAACTATACCATGCTTGCAGCGCCGCTGTTTATTTTCATGGCAAATGTGCTGAATGAAGGTGAGGTAACAGACAAGCTGTTCTCCTTCTGTAATGGTCTTCTTGGAAGATTAAAAGGTGGTACAGCACAGGTTAACGTATTTATTTCCCTTATTTTCTCCGGCATGACCGGTTCTGCTATCGCAGATGCTTCCGGTATTGGTCTGATGGAGATCGACCAGATGAAAAAAGAGGGCTACGACGCAGAGTTCAGCTGTGCCATCACAGCCGCTTCTGCAACGGTAGGACCGATTTTCCCGCCAAGTATTCCGATGGTTATTTACGCTATGTTATCTGGCGCTTCCATTGGTAAGCTGTTCATGGGCGGTATGGTTCCTGGCGTTTTACTTGCCATTCTTCTTATGATCTATGTTGCGTTTATTTCTCATAAGAGAAATTATCCGGCTGGTGTGGTCATGAGTAAGAGAGAGTTCCTGAAGGCTACCGTGCAGGCTCTTCCGGCGCTGTTTACAGTTGTAATCCTTCTTGGCGGAATTTATTCCGGTATCTGTACTCCTACAGAGGCTGGTGCTGTTGCTTCTGCATACGCACTGATCATCTCAGCACTGATTTACAAAACACTGGGATGGAAAAAGCTTTGGGGTATCATCAAGAAATCCGCTGCAAACACAGCTACACTGGCTCTCCTTTGCGGAACTTCCATGCTGTTCTCTTACATCATCTCTTTGGAGCAGGTTCCGAGAGTTGTTGCAAGTCTGGTTATGGGAATCACAGATAACAAGTACATTTTCCTGTTTATCGTAAACATCGTATTCCTGCTTCTTGGCTGTGTACTTGATGTAAGTACTATCCAACTGGTATTCGTACCAATGGTTCTTCCGTTGGTACAGGCTATGGGTATTGACCTTGTTCATTTCGGCGTTGTAATCTGCCTGAACATGATGATCGGTCTTTCCACACCGCCATTTGGTATGCTGTTGTTTATTGTTTCGGGACTTGGAAAAACGAAGATCAAGGGTGTCATACGGGAGATTTTGCCGATGGTACTTATTATGATCGGGCTGTTGTTCCTGGTTACTTATGTACCGGATATTATTATGTTTATACCTAACAACTTCATGTAAAATATGAACTTGGGTAGTATGAAAAGGGACTGTTTTGCAGTCCCTTTTGTTGTATCGGGAGGCGCGGTTACCCGGACGCACTTTCGCAGCTGATATTCCACGCGGGGCGGTGCAACACTGCGGCGAGCTAACTGTTAACTACGACTAAATCGTTCAGGAGAGCCTTCACGATTAAGTCTTCGTAAGCAGTGGATCTCGCCTCCGTTAAGGGCGCACCTGGAAATGCCCCGCTTAGGAATATCAGTTGCGAAAACGCTGTGTATTGGTAACGAATGGATACAATAAAAGCGACGGTGCTGGTGATGATGGAATAGGGAATTTAGAACAATAATGTAATGTGGGACTATAAGAGGAGGACATGAGGATGGGCACATTGGATGAGGTAAAGGGATTGATTAAGAATCCGCCGAAGGAGTATCGGAGTGCTCCTTTCTGGGGGTGGAATGACAGGCTTCAGAGGGAGAATCTGGGAGAGCAGATAGAGGGATTTAAGAAGGCGGGAATGGGGGGATTTTTTATTCATTCCCGTGAAGGGCTGGAGACGGAGTATCTTTCCACAGAGTGGATGGAGGATGTGAAGTTCTGTGTGGATAAAGCCCGGGAAAATGACCTGGAGCTGTGGATATATGATGAGGATAAATGGCCGTCGGGGGCTGCGGGAGGTATGGTCAGCAAGGTAAATCCAGCGGAGTTTACGGCCAGGGCGCTGACGATGGAGTGCGGGAAAGCAGGAGAGCTGGCGGTGCCGGCGAAGCTAAGTACCGAGGAAGAAAGGATAGTTACTGAGGACTCGGATTCGTTAATGTGCGGCGGGAATCGAAGCGTGGACGAAAATTCCATGTCCGGTAGGAACGGCGGTGAAGGTTTGGCAGTGGAAGAAACTATGGAGACAGAGTTTCTTCAAGGTATTTATGTGATTCAGACAGAAGCGGACGGCAGATTTATTAAGAGGATGAAAGAATATCCGACTTATGAGGAAGCTGCTGGAGCTTGCGGTGTTGATGAAGAGATTCTGCTTCTGCGTCAGGAGATTTCTGGTAAGAGCGAGTGGTACAATGGCTTGATGCCGCCGGATAATCTGAATCCGGAGAGCGTGAAGACATTTTTGAAGTTGACACATGAGCATTATGAGGAAGTGTTTGGCGGAAGTTTTCCAAAAGAGGTGAAAGGATTTTTCACAGATGAGCCTAACTGCTGTGATTTCTTCAGTGTTTTCCATGAAGGCAGACCGTGGATTCCGTGGAGTATTGGATTTACAGAGTATTTTATTGAAAAGAGAGGGTATGATCCGCAGGAGAAGCTGCCTTATCTGTTTTTCGATGGGGAAGGGGCGGAGAAGATCCGTCATGATTATTGGAAGACAGTGGCGCAGCGTTTCGAAGAAAGCTATATGAAGCAGGTTTATGAGTGGTGTGATAAACGAGGGCTTCGTACTACGGGACATATTTTATATGAGAACGACCTGGGCTATCAGACACGTGTGTGCGGCGCGGCTATGCCTCAGCTTCGTTATCTGCATAATCCGGGCATTGATCTTCTGGGGGCGCAGACAGATGAGTATCTGACTGTGAAGCAGTGTGCAAGTGTGGCGCATCAGTATGACCGCTCCATGACGATCAGTGAGGCTTATGGCTGCACTGGCTGGGAGCTGGATTTTTCCACTCAGAAATGGTTGGGAGACTGGCAGTTCGCGCTTGGAATTACGAGACGTTGTCAGCATCTTGCACTGTATTCCATTACTGGATGCAGAAAGCGGGACTATCCACCGGTTTTCAACTATCAGAATACCTGGTGGGATGACAATGATAAGATGGAGAATTATTTTGGTCGTCTGGCGCTGTGTCTTTCCCAGGGGGAGCCGGTGCGAAAGGTGTTGATGATCCATCCGATTTCCAGCATCTGGACCGAGTGCCGCAGTGACCGGGCGGAGGATTTCAATCATCTGGAAATGAATATGGGATGGCTGGATGAGCATATTACTTCTTTAAATCGAAAAGGTGAGTATTATAACCGGATCGCAAAAGCGCTGACTGCAGGGCATGTGGATTTTGATTTTGGAGATGAGATCTTGTTGGAGCAGGATGGAAAAGTGGAAAATGGGCTGTTTGTGGCAGGAAAGTGCAGCTATCAGGTGGTTGTAGTTCCGGGAGTGAGCAATCTGTTTGCAAACACGGTGAAGCTGCTGAAGGAATTTCTTGCAGCTGGTGGAACGGTGATCTGGCTGAAGCCGTATCCGGTGATGATTGAAGGAGAACGGATCGGTAGTAAGCAGATCTGCGTTGCTAAGAGATGGGATAAAAAAATAGACAGTGAAGATGTAAATGAAGAGAAATCTGACTGCAGGAAAGTGTGTGGAAAATATGGTGATATCCGGGATGTTTTAGATGAGGAAGCATTTGTCCATACGGTTGAGCATGAATGGGAGCTGACGGAAGCTGTGGCGAAATGCACCGGAAAAGATTTTACTGTGCGAAATGCCAGCGGCGCAGAGGATGGCGAGATTCTTTCCATGCTGAGAAAGACAGAAGATGGACATATTCTTTTCCTGACAAATCACGATCGGAACAATGCACATCAGGTTTACATAAAACTAGACTGTGGAGACGCTGTGGAAGAGCTTGACCCGCTGACAGGGGAAGTTCGTGAGGTGGAAACTGTTGCGGATGGAGAGGGCGTTTGCTTTACCAGGACATTCGAGACGGGGATGAGCCGAATTTATTTTGTGAAGAAAATAATAGGGGCTGGACAGATTATTAAAGAGATAAATAGTGTTGAAGACAAATGTGGAATTGAGGAAGATACTACCGTTGTGGACTTGGCGGCTGTTTCTGATGGCGTAAATGCGGTGCATGAAATGACAGTGAGCAAAGCTGCCACATTCCCATACAGACATCCGCATTACACAGATCCCGTATTAGCTACATTCGGTCCGGACGCGAAATTAAGAAGAACTATGGAGAATGTGCTGACGATAGATAAATGTACTTATGAGCTGGGGGTTGCTTCAGCAAATAAAATTTGTGACGGAAATGCTATGGTGGAAGATAAAGATCTTGACGCAATTGTAGAGCAGGTATCAGAATTCAGACATGGCAGCGAACTGTCAGAAGCAGGAAGCGTCTGTGAGTCCGCAGAGATGGAAATCTGGCAGGCGCAGAAGGAAATTCGTGAGAAATTGCGCATGCAGCAGGTTTACTATAACGGTGCACCTCAGCGATATACCTGGGTGGATCAGCCACATCCGGCAGATGGAACACCATTTACCATGCATTTCCGGTTTAATGTTGCAGAAGACATTTCCAGTGAATGCAGTTTTGTAATTGAGAAGCCTTATGGTCTGGAAGTTTACTTCGATGGCGTGAAATGTGCGCAGACCGGCAAATGGTTTATTGACAAAGACATGCGTTGTTTCGGACTTCCTGCTTTGAGTAAGGGGGTGCATCGGATTACCATAAAAGGCAGTTACGACCAAAAGCGGGAACTGGAAGATGTATTCGTAATTGGAAATTTCGCCGTAGATATGTCTGGCAATATTTCCAGGGAAAAAGAAATTCTGCATACTGGTGATTGGAGCATGCAAGGTTATGTAAACTATCCTGGCGGTATGATTTACCAGTACAAGGTGCCACAGTTGATTTCCGATAAGCAGGTTCTTCTTCATTTGGGTGAGTGGAGAGGTACCCTTCTGAAAGTCAGAGTAAATGGTAAGGAAGCTGGTTTTCATTTCGAAAAGAAGAACTGTGTCACAGATGTAACTGGTCTTTTCGAAAAAGAAGAGAATACTCTGGAAATTGAAGTTTCAGGAAGTCCAAGAAACATGTTCGGCCCATTCCACCAGTCCTACACCGGCTGCAGCCGAATCAGCTGGGCTGATTTCCGCACCGAGGGAATGTTCCATACGGATGGGAAGGTGCTGAAGCCTTATGGTATGATGGGGCAGAGTTATATTTGTGAGTATGAAGAGCAGTAAAAAATAACAGGAGGATTTATCATGATTGCAGATTACGCAGACAAACTGAATTCCTACGAGGAGTTCAAAGACTATGCTGACATGGTGCAGCAGTTCATTAAACGACAGAAAGAGGAGAATCTTCCAGAAGGCAGATACGATCTGGAAAATGGTATTTTTGCTTTGGTGCAGAAATATACCACCAAGCCACTGGAAGGTGCACAGATGGAATCCCATAAGAAATACTGCGACCTTCAGTATATTGTAGAAGGCACTGAAAAAATCTATTGGGCTTCTCTTCGCAAGCTTACTGTGGAGGATGACCGCACCCCGGAAGCTGACATTCTTTTCTATAAAAGCGGTCCAGAGCAGGGGTACACTCTTCTGGAGGCTGGCATGTTTGGTTTCTACGCTCCTGAAGACGGTCATATGCCCTGCATTGCCGTAACAGAAGCCCAGCCCGCAACGAAAATTGTGTTTAAGATTCCGGTGAAAGGCTGAAATACTGTGGATTCAGATTGACAAGCTCTTAATAAAGCGTATACTATAGCGTGTTAGAGCCTGCTTGAAAAAACATTCCCGCAAATTGTGACGCACATCTTGCAGAAAGCCTTTATCAAACACGCTCTAGTAAGACACATAGTAGGAGGAAAGAGCTATGAAAAACAACAATAGTATCAAAACCGTAGTTGCTATCGGTATCGGTGCAGCACTGTTCTTTGTGCTGGGACGCTTTGTGGCGATCCCTAGTCCGGTTCCGAACACAAACATCAGTCTTCAGTACGCAGTACTTGGACTTCTTGCAGCAATGTATGGCCCGGTTGCAGGCGGACTCATTGGTTTCATCGGACATACACTGATCGACCTGTCCTGGGGTGGAAGCCCATGGTGGAGCTGGGTTATCACATCTGCATTTGTAGGTGTTGTGATCGGTCTGTTCGCCAAGAAGCTTCAGGTTCAGGAAGGCGATTTCGGAAAAGGCAAAGTTGCCGTTTTCACAGTTGCAAACGTGATCGCACATGTTGTAGGATGGGTAGTTGTTGCACCTGTACTTGACATTGTAATCTATGCTGAACCGGCAAACAAAGTATTTGCACAGGGTGCATTCGCCGCTGTTTCAAACACCATCACAGGTGTTGTAGTCGGCGGTCTTCTGATCCTGGCTTATACAAAAACAATTGCAAAGAAAGGCTCCCTGGATCAGGAATAAGTTGAAAGGGAAATTTGTAAAAGACCTTGCTATGGGGAAACTTGTGGCAGGGTCTTTTTTGATGCATAATTTTATTGGATCCAAAAAGTAAATTTCGCAAGATTTATGCAAAATAAGATAAACTATGGTAAGAAATTTTATTGTGGATTTAAGAAATTCGTGTTATCCTTTTGAGATGGTGTAAGGTGTACACTTATAGAGATGCAAATTGTTAAGTGGTTCTGAAGCGGTCACATTATTTACAAATTGACGATGGATTCGCTTCAGGATATTTGATTTTGAGGTACTATATGACAGAGAAAAAATCTCCTATTATTTCTTTCAAAAACTTTTCTTTCCAGTACCGGGCACAGAAAAAGCCTACGCTGAAGGAAATTAATCTGGATATTTATCCCGGCGAGCGGGTGTTGATCGCAGGTCCTTCCGGCTGTGGAAAAAGTACTCTGGCAGGCTGCATCAATGGCCTGAATCCTTTTTCCAATCCAGGAGAATGCAGCGGGGAACTTATTGTGGATGGTGTGGATGCGCCGAAGAGCAGTATTTTCCAGCTCTCTGCATATGTAGGCACAGTGCTGCAGGATCCGGATGGTCAGTTTATCGGGCTGACAGTTGGTGAGGATATTGCCTTTGCATTGGAGAACAGCTGCATGCCGCAGGATGAAATGCATGAGATTACCCGTCACGCGGCAGAGCTGGTCGGAATTCAGGATCATCTGGATTACGCGCCCCACGAGCTTTCCGGAGGGCAGAAGCAGCGCGTCAGCCTGGCGGGGGTAATGGTGGATCAGGTGAAAATCCTATTGTTCGACGAGCCATTGGCCAATCTGGACCCGGCTACAGGTAAGCAGACTATTGAGCTGATCGACGAGATTCAGGAAAAAACAGATACTACGGTGGTGATCATTGAGCATCGTCTGGAGGATGTTTTGTGGCGAGATGTGGACCGTATCGTTCTTATGGGCGATGGAAAAATTCTGGCAGATCTTCATCCGGATGAGCTTTTATCCACCAGACTTCTGGAAGAAAATGGAATCCGGGAGCCCCTTTATCTTACTGCGCTGCGTTATGCAGGCGTGGAACTGGTTCCGGCGAAGAAGCCGGCACATGCCGATTCTGTTGTGATAGATGAGGCGGACCGGAAGAAAATGACAGACTGGTTCTGGTCTCGTCCGGCAGCAGAGGCTGAGAAGGAACATGAGCCGCTGCTTGAAGTAAGAAATCTTACCTTTGGTTATGAGAGAGGCAGGCAGACCTTACGTGATGTTTCTCTTACAATCCACAAGGGTGAAATGGTCAGCATTGTGGGAAAAAACGGTGCCGGAAAATCTACTTTTTCCAAACTGGTCTGCGGCTTTGAGACACCAGATTCCGGTGAAATCCTTTTCCAGGGAAGGGATCTTCTGCAGGAAAATATCCGCCACAGAGCCAAACATATCGGCTATGTGATGCAGAATCCCAATCAGATGATTTCCAAGACCATGATTTTTGATGAGGTGGCACTGAGCCTTCGCAATATGGGAAAAAGCGAGGAAGAGATTCGGGAAAAAGTGGAGGAAACTTTGAAAGTCTGCGGACTTTTCCCATTTCGGAACTGGCCGGTATCGGCGCTTAGCTTCGGGCAGAAGAAGCGTGTGACCATTGCCAGTGTGCTGGTGCAGGATCCGGAACTGATCATTCTGGATGAGCCGACTGCGGGACAGGATTTTCGCCATTATACAGAGATTATGGAGTTCCTTCGTGGGCTGAATGAAAAAGGGGTAACAGTTGTGATGATTACCCATGATATGCATTTGATGCTGGAATATACGCCTCGGGCACTGGTTTTTGCAGATGGCAGGCTGATCGCGGATAGAAGCGCGGCAGCAGTTCTTTGTGATCCACAGCTGATCCGTCAGGCGGCACTGAAGGAGACCAGTCTTTTTACCTTGGCGAACCAGCTGGGAATCAGTCCGGCGGAAGAGTTTGTGCAGCGTTTTATTGAGGAGGACAGGGAGGTGCGAAGCCATGGCCGCTAAGACAGTGTTGAATTATCTGCCAAGGGAAAGTGTGATACACAAGCTGACAGGTACCACCAAACTGGCGTTTTTCCTGCTTTTTACTTTTGCAAGTATGATCACTTATAATACGTGGGTACTGCTTGGGCTGTTTGCGGTGAGCCTGGCGGCGTTTAAACTGAGTAAGATTAAGTTCCGCGAAGTGCGGTTTATGATGATTTTTATGCTGGTATTTCTGGTGTTGAATAATCTGTTTATTTTCCTGTTTGATCCTAACCAGGGAACGACGCTGTATGGCACCAGACATGTGCTTTGCCACCTGTTCTGGCGGTATGATCTGACTGCAGAGCAGCTGTTTTATATGGTGAATATTTCTCTGAAATATTTTGTTGCGCTGCCGGTTGCAATCTTGTTTATTTCTGCAACGAACCCAAGTGAGTTTGCTGCTAGCCTGAACAGTATTGGAATTTCCTATAAAGTGGGTTATTCTGTGGCGATTGCGCTTCGATACATTCCAGACATTCAGCGTGACTACCATAGCATCAGCCAGGCTCAGCAGGCAAGGGGCGTAGAACTTGGAAAAAACGAGCACTTTTTTGCCCGGCTGAAGAATTCGGTGAATATTCTTCTGCCGCTGATCCTGACCAGCCTGAATCGGATTGATACTATTTCTAATGCAATGGAGTTGCGTGGGTTCGGAAAGGATAAGAAGAGAACGTGGTATATGAAGAGACCTTTTGAGAAAAGGGACTTCGTGGCAATTGGAGTTGGCGTGCTGCTGCTGGCAGTAAGCCTGACGGTGACGATACGGTGGGGGAGATTTTATAATCCGTTTGTGTGAGGGAATTGAATAATATGAAAGATATGAGATGGCTGTGCGAGGGGGCTCGCATGGCTATTTCTTTTAAAGTAAATTAAGGAGTGTACATATTATATTTGGTTATTTGTGGGGGGAGACAGATATAAAAAGAAGCATGACTGTCAAGAAGGAGATTGGATGCAATCTTTAAACGCACTATTAGTAAAACATTGGAAAAGGCATTCTATGGTCAATCATATGAAGTGAAAATTTTATGGTCCCTTCTTGTATTCTGAATTTGTGCGTGTTACTATGAACCTGTAGATATCTTTTGATCTGTGAAGCGTTTCCTGCGTAAGGAGGAAAAATGAGCAGAAAGCCACAGAACAAAAGAAAAAGGGACACTGCTTACCATCCGGAGCTGCATACAAGAGATGTGAACAGTTGTGAGATTTTCAAAAACGATACACTTGTCAGCCAGTTTTTGAGAAATTATACGAATATTCCATTGTTTGCGAATGTTCAGCCTGAAGATATCAAGGATGTATCCAGCAAATCAACTCTATTTACAGCAATGCGCCGGAAGCGATAAAAGAAATTTACAAGAAGATTTTATGGACTTTACTAATAAAGATGAATGTGCCCGTGGACGAGGCAAGAGAGATGATGGGCGAGATTGGAGGTCGTGGAATGGGTTATCTGTTTGAAAAAAGAGCAAATGTAACCGAAAACTAAATTTAAGTAAGGGAAACAAATCACGATGAAAGGTATTAATACGTAAAATGTTATAAACTTAAGTGAAATTTATAAAAACAAACCTCCGGTTCTCAGGGACACTCTGAGAGCCGGAGATTTTATCTTCAATTCACAAAGGAGAAAACCATCATGAATTTATCCAATATTTTCGAATCCACCGATTTCGTCCACGCCAGTGGCACGAAGGAGGAACTGCAGGTTGCTGAATTTCTGAAAGCGCAGTGCGAGGCGCTAGGAGTGCCAGCGAGGCTGGAGGCTTTTCGGGTTGC
>ENA-UOIZ01002134-UOIZ01002134.1-human-gut-metagenome-genome-assembly--contig:-P88-NODE-2134-length-14349-cov-6.341192_pt1 | contig 14349 bp, 10 predicted proteins | sample MGYA00242336_ERZ723883 | MGnify/ENA metagenome assembly ERZ723883 | reverse complement strand
ACCGATCTGTTCCCGGTCGGACAGGAAGTCGGCATTCACGTCGATCCGTTCGATATCCAGATTATGAACAAACCGGAATCCGAAGATGAGGAGGCGGCAGCCATTGAAGAGTAATAAATTAAAGAAATGGCTGGCAGCACCGTATGCCGTCTGGGCTGCCGGTTTCATCATCATCCCGCTGATCCTGATTCTCTACTATGCATTCACCGGGGAAGAAGGCGGCTTTACCCTTTCGAATTTCGCCTACGTTGCGACGAAGGAAAACATCAAGGCACTCGGCCTGGCGCTGTGGCTGTCGCTTCTTAGCACCGCGCTCTGTCTTTTGCTTGCCTATCCGCTTGCCATGATTCTGGCAAACCGGAATGTCAATCAGACCAGCTTTATTGTGCTGATCTTCATTCTCCCGATGTGGATGAATTTTCTGCTCCGTACGCTTGCATGGCAGACACTGCTTGAGAAAAACGGCGTCATCAACAGCATCCTCGCGTTTTTCCATCTGCCCGGCATTTCCATCATCAATACGCCGGGAGCGATCATTCTCGGTATGGTGTACAACTTCCTGCCGTTTATGGTTCTGCCGATCTACAATGTTCTGATTAAGATCGACCGTGATGTCATCAACGCAGCAAGGGACCTCGGAGCAAACAGTGTGCAGACGTTTCTGAAAGTAACGCTGCCGCTCACCACGCCGGGTATCGTAAGCGGTATTACCATGGTATTCATCCCGGCGCTTACAACCTTTGTTATTTCCGACCTGCTCGGCGGAAGCAAGATCCTTCTGATCGGAAACGTCATCGAGCAGGAGTTCAAACAGACCAACAACTGGAATGCCGGAAGTGCACTCTCCACAGTCCTGATGATCTTCATCATCCTGTCGATGGTTCTGATGAACAAATACGATAAAGACGGGGAGGGAACGGCATTTTGAGAAAGAAACTGGAAAAAATTTACATGGCGCTCATTTTTATTCTTCTGTATGCGCCGATTGTCACCCTTGTGGTGCTCTCCTTTAATGCTTCAAAAACGCGTGCCAAATGGGGCGGCTTTACCCTGCACTGGTACCGCTCACTGTTTGCCAATACAGAGATCATGAATGCGCTGTATACGACACTGATCATCGCGCTTCTTGCCTCTGCGATTGCGACTGTGCTTGGAACGCTTGCGTGCATCGGCATCAACAGCATGTCGAAAAAGAGCCGGACGGTTTTCATGGGCATCACCAATATTCCGATGCTGAACGGTGAGATCGTCATGGGTATCTCGCTGATGCTGCTCTTTATCATCTGCCGCATTCAGCTTGGATTCGGTACCATTCTGATGGCACATATTACGTTCAATGTTCCTTACGTTATCTTGAGCGTTATGCCGAAATTAAAGCAGACGAACAAATCGACGTACGAGGCAGCTCTCGATCTTGGTGCCTCTCCGCTGCATGCATTCTGGAAAGTTATCTTCCCGGACATCATGCCGGGCGTTGTTTCGGGCTTTCTGCTCTCCTTTACGATGTCCCTCGATGATTTCGTTATCACCTACTTCACCAAGGGACCGGGCGTTGATACGCTCTCCACAAAGATTTATGCCGAAGTCCGCAAGGGAATCAAGCCGGAGATGTACTCGCTCTCCACGATTCTTTTTGTCACCGTACTGCTTCTGCTGCTCCTTGTGAATGTGAATCCTTCTCCGAAGGAAGAAAAAGAGGAGGCAAAAGAGCGCGAGGCTATGGCGAAGAAGGGCATCCGTTTCCGCATCACGAAACGGGTGGTCTTCCGCCGGATTCTTCCGATCGCCATGGTGCTTGTCATCGGCGGCGGCGGTATTTACTACGGAAGCCAGAATGCTTCAGCCGGCGGCTCCCAGCAGCTGATTGTGTACAACTGGGGCGAATATATGGATTCTGATGTCATCGATATCTTTGAGGAAGAAACCGGTATCCACGTTGTTTACGAGGAGTATGAGACGAACGAAATCATGTATCCGAAGATCAAATCCGGTGCGATTTCCTACGATCTTGTCTGCCCGTCCGACTATATGATTCAGAAGATGATCCAGAACGATCTGCTGCAGCCGATCAACTTTGACCATATTCCGAACGCTTCCAACATTGGAGATATGTACTACGAGACTTCCGAGCAGTTCGACCCGGGCAATCTCTACTCGATCCCGTACTGCTGGGGAACAGTTGGTATTCTGTACAACAAAAAAATGGTAACCGAACCGATCGACTCCTGGTCTGTTCTGTGGGATACCAATTACCGCGACAGCATTCTGATGCAGGACAGCGTGCGCGATGCGTTTGCTGTTGCTTTAAAGGATCTGGGATACTCCTTAAACTCCACCAATATCAAGGAGCTGACGGAGGCGAAGGATCTGCTTGTGACACAGAAACCTCTCGTGCAGGCGTACGTTGTGGATCAGGTGCGTGACAAGATGATCGGAAATGAGGCGGCTATCGGCGTTATTTACTCCGGTGAAGCTATCTACACGAAGCGTGAAAACCCGGATCTGGAATACGTTGTTCCAAAAGAAGGCTCCAACGTCTGGATCGATTCCTGGTGCATTCCAAAAGATGCGCAGCATGTCGAGAACGCAGAGAAATTCCTGAATTTCCTCTGCCGGCCGGACATCGCACTGAAAAACTTTGAGTATATTACCTACTCTACGCCGAATGATGCGGCGCGTGAACTGATTGAGGATGACGATATCCGAAACAGTGAAATCGCCTTCCCAGATGAGGAAACGCTTGCACGGTGCGAAACCTTTACGTATCTTGGCGATGATGCCGATGAGGTTTACAACCAGCTGTGGCGTGAGGTAAAATCAAATTAAAGATCTGCTTTCGGACAAAAAAAATCCCGGTCAGGAATTCTTAGGAAAGATTCCTGCCGGGATTTTTCTGTTCTTACTGTTGCTCTCAAAAGTCTGTTTTAATCAAAATTGTGGTCAAAGCGCGGGGAAAGCGTTCCGTTTCCATGGAGCACTTCATCCAGCTTTACAAGCTCCTGCGACGCCTCTGCAAGCGCTCTTTCGTACAGGTGGACAAGATTCCGTGTGCCCGCTTCGCATTCCTTCTGCGGCCTTCCAGGCATCACACGGCCGCCCATCGAATCGTAGCAGCCGACCAGTTTCATCGCTCCAAGAAGAAGGCTTCTTACCGCACTGCTGCGGCAGATCGTGATTCTCGTCCAGAGCTTCATGCCCTTCAGGCATTCGACAATTTCTGTTTCCCCGATTTCCGGAAAACAGCGGTGGATGACCTTGTTGCCGTCGGTGTGCGGGCAGATCGGCGATGCCGGACGGTATACGAGTGGATTGAGGCCGTCCTCCAGCATGAAGTACTGGTCAAGGCTCGTCTCAATCTTTGCATGGGAAATTCCAGTGTGATCCACAAATTTCCCGATATACGGATGACACGTCGAATCGAGAAGGTAATGGCAGGCAAAGCCTAACAGATACGCTTCCATCGCCTCTGACGGGCTCTGCTGATACTTTTTCACCTCATCCTCGAACAGAACGGAAGCCGTCTGCTCATGCAGAAACGTTCCGTAATCAGACACACGGTTTTTCGAGAACGGATGGTAATAAAAGAAGATATCCGGCCCGTGCAGTCCGATCAGATACAATTTTTTGTTTTCTCGAATGATCTTTTTCAAATTTGCCGGAAGCTGTTCATAGACTTCTCTTCCGAACCTGTCGTGTGCGTACGTAGTAGGCATATCGGTATCTCCCTTCTTTTTTCTCCTGCCGGATCAGACATCCAGCTTGATCTGCATTTCCTCTTCCACTTCTGCGCGGAAGTCCTCCATCTTGACCGGACTGATCTCCGGCAGATTGTCGGTGGAATCGACGCCGAAGTTCCGCAGGAATTCTTCGGTCGTGCCGAACACAATCGGGCGGCCCGGCGCGTCGAGGCGGCCAAGCTCCTGCACCAGATTGTACTCCACCAGTTTGTTGACCGCGTGATCGCTCTTGACGCCGCGGATCTTGTCGATCTCCTGCTTCGTGACCGGCTGCTTGTAGGCAATGATCGAGAGGGTCTCCATCATGACGTCGGTCAGAACCGCCTTCTTCGGCTGCATGGCGATGTTGACAAGATAATCATAATATTCCTGTTTCGTGCACATCTGATACGCATTTTCAAGCTCCACGATATGGATGCCGCGGTCTTTCGTATTATATTTTTCCATCATATGGTTCAGAATCCTACGGGTCGTCTCCGTGTCATGGCCGATCGCTTTTGCAATCCTTCCCAGCTCCACGGAATCTCCCATCGCAAAAAGGACTGCCTCGATGGCTGCTTCCGCCTCCTCGACCGAAGAGGGGCGTCTTGCCTCACCCGGGGCAGTTTCTTTATTCCTGTTCTGTTCTTCCATCTGTCTTGTCCTCACTGTCTGTCTCGTCTGTATACGGCACAACTACGGTGTCTTCATCCTCCAGGGATTCAATCAGGATATCCCCGAAAAGCTCCTCCTGGCTGATCCGGATTTTGCCGGTTTTCATCAGCTCCAGGATTGCAAGGAAGGTGACAATCACATGCACCTTGCCCGGCTGGGATTCCAAAAGGTCGCGGAAGCTGAAGCGGCGTTTTTTAACAGCAAACTGCTCGACATACGTCATCTTGTCCGGCAGGCTGACCTCTTCTTTTTCGATCTTTCCGAACCTGCTTCGGATCGGGTCGATCTTGTCCTCCTGGCGCTTTAAAATCATTTTATAGATCGTATGGAGCTTCGCGAGAGAAATCTGCGAGAGGAGCTCGGAGGTGTCGACCGGCGTCCTGTACTCCAGCACTTCTCTTGGAAGCGTCGGTTCCTTGTACACGGAACGGCTCGCCTCGTTCATGCGGTCACGCAGCTCGTACGACATGTACTTGTACATTTTGTACTCTAAAAGCTGCTGCACCAGCTCGGCTCTCGGGTCCTCTTCCTCGCCTTCCTCATTCACTTCTTTCGGAAGCAGCATGCGGCATTTGATATCCAGAAGCGTCGCCGCCATGACCATGAACTCGCTCATGATGTCGAGGTCTTCCCGCTCCATCTGATGAATGTATTCCAGATACTGGTCCGTAATCTCTACAATGGGGATATCGTAAATATCTATTTTGTTTTTATCGATCAGGTGAAGAAGAAGGTCCAGCGGTCCTTCAAACACCGGAAGCTTTACTGGTATCGCCATGTGCTCTGTTCTCCCTTACGTTTTCCCGATATCTGTAATAATCAATTCTCTTCTGTTCCAGATGCGGACCGGAATGGTATGTTCGCCCGTTCCTGCACTGATGATCTGGCAGGTGCCGCCCGTCAGGAACAGCCCGCGGCAGTTTTTCGAAAAAAGGCGGAAATCCGGCGTCACAAGCCCCCGGTGCGCGCCAAGGCCCACCACGCCGCCGTGATAATGGCCGGAAAGCGTCAGATCGGCTCCATATGATGCATAGGAGCTGCGGTAGGCAGGGTGATGCGCCAGCAGAATGCCGTAGCGCGCCGGAGCCGGTTTTCCAAGGTGGTCCATCAGTTCCGAAACCGGCAGCGGTCCGCGGTAAAAGCGGTTGTAATAGGTGCGGTCCATGGCATAGCCGTAGATCCGGACCGGACAGCCGCTGATGGTAAGATCCGCCGTCTCATTTTCCAGATAGCAGATTCCTGCCTTTTTCAGGCGCTCCCGGAGCTTTTCATACAGATCGCCGTACTGTTCCGGGTACAGCTTCAGACGGTATTCGTGGTTTCCGCAGCCATAGATCACCTGGTATTCCTCTGCAAGACGTTCCGCGAAACTCAGACCCGGGTCAAGGTTCTCCCCCGGCTTTGCCACAATCTGGTCCCCGCCGATGATGACAAGATCCGGAGCCGCCTCATCGATGACTGCCTTTAACACCGTGTTGTCCGGGCCGAACTCCATATTGTGGAGATCACTGATAAACGCCAGACGAAAACCGTTTCCTTCCGGAAATTTTCCGTTTGACGAAAGTTTGTAATAGGTCGTTGTAAATTTTCTCATACCGTTCATTATACTTGATTTTTCGGTGTATGACAACCCGTTTTCCCTGCTGTTTATAAGCCCAGTGCCTGTTTTGCCAGCTGATCGGCTTTTTCGTTGTAGGTGACGCCGGTGTGGCCCTTTACTTTGCAGAAGCGGATCGCAACTTTGGCCGATGCCAGATCGTAAAAATTCCGGTAATCGATGGTTCCCTGTTTTTTCGCCTGCCATTCTCTCGTACACCAGCTTGCGATTCCCTGGTAATCGTGATAGATGGCCAGCTCCGGAATATCATGTGTCAGGCAGTAAGCCATGGCCAGCTCTGCGCCCTTGATCTCGCCTGCCACGTTCCGCATGGAGACGAGATCCGGATCGCTGTATTCTTCTGCAAGATTCAGCTCTTTTCCGTCCAGGAAGAGGACCACACCGCAGGAGAACTTTCCGAGCGCATGCTGATAGCTTCCATCCACGTATGCGACGGCGCTCCTGCCGACACCGGCGTATTCCGGGTCTTCGCATGGTTTTTCCGCCAGAATCAGGTGTTCCCAGTCCAAAGAAGAAGGATCGGGTGCTGCCGTGCTCTGTACTGCCTTTCGTTCCGGGGCAGCGAAATACGTTCCGATTGTTTCCCGCAGCAATGGTTCCGGCATTTTACCGCCGCCCAGAAAGGCCTCTGCCTCCTCCAGACGCTCAAATCCCTTGTAAATTGCGCCAGGATAACCGTGTACCTGCGCTTTGCACGCATCCCATGTCCGGTAGATGCCCGGAACCTTTCCCTGTTTTACCGCATAGTAATTTTTCTTTGCCATGTTTTTCTCCTTTTCGCGCATGATACTCCGGCTTTATGCCGTCCCAAGAAAATATTGTTTCATCGTACATCCGAACAGATCCCACATGCCGGCTCTTGCCACGTCTGCTCCATATAAAATCGCAACGGAACCAAGTTCCTCACCGTCTGATTTGTAAACAACTCTTCCGGCACACTCGCCTTTCTGGATAGGGGCCTGCACCTCTTCCGGCAGTTCCATCGTTTTTTCCACTTCACCAATCACCGTCCCGCCCGTCGTAAGATAGCGGAATTCTTCCGCATATTCCAGTTCTGCCGTATCCTGCTTTCCGTAAACAACCGAAAGTTCCGGCAGGGGATCGCGTTCCCGGTCTATGTAGATGCTACAGGACGAAAACCCATACTGGAACAGTGACGCTGCATCTGCAAACCGCACCTTGTAGTCCGGTGCTCCCATCACGACTGCCAGCATCGTCAGATCATTTTTCTTCGCCACTGCCGAGACGCAGTACTTCGCCTTCGAGGTGCTTCCTGTTTTCAGTCCCACACAGCCCTCATAGCCGCGGATCAGCTTATTTGTATTGGTGAGGGTGAATGGTTTGCTTCCCTTCTGTGTGACATGCGTAATCTCTTCCATCCATATAGAGGAATAGTTCAGGATCTGCGGAAAGCGCTCGATCAGCTCCCGAGACATTTTCGCCACATCTGCCGCTGTCGTGTAATGGCCGTCGGAATCCGTGAGGCCGCAGCAGTCCTCAAACTTCGTGTCGTTCATGCCGAGTTCTTTTGCTTTCTGGTTCATCCGGCTGACGAACTCGCTTTCTGTCCCCGCAATATGCTCTGCCATCGCTACAGATGCATCGTTTCCCGAAGCAACGACAATACACTTGATCATCGTCTCAACGGTCTGCTTTTCGCCCTCTTCCAGAAAGACCTGGGACCCGCCCATACTTCTGGCGTGCGCACTCGTCGTCACTTCGTCGGTCAGCTGGAGCGTCCTTTTTTCGAGCTCTTCAAAAATCAGCAGCAGCGTCATGATTTTTGTGATGCTCGCCGGGCTTCGCTGTTCCGACGCATTTTTCTCGTACAGAACAGTTCCGGTCTGTGCCTCCATCAAAAGAACAGACGGCGAAGCCAGCCCAAGGTCCGTTGTCATCTCCGGTGCTGTCTCCTCCGTCTCTTCTGTTTTCTGTTCCGTTGTTTCGTTCTGCTGCTTGTCGGAAGATTCTCCATTCTGCTCTGCCGCCGTCACTTTCAAGGGCGCTGTAAGAAGCGCCAGGATCATCAGCAGGCTCCAGACGATATTTCGTGTTCTTCTCTTCATATTCCCCCGAAACATCTGCTCTTTCTTCCCTACAGGCTATGCAGACGACCGCAGAACTATGCTGTCTGTTCCGTTTACAGCAGCGGTGCCAGAAACTTCAGCGCACCGCGGAGTGCACGGACTGCAAAATTTTTCTTTCGGCAGTAGTCCATATTGATCTGCTCACACTGTTCAAACGTGGTCAGCGCATCCTCTTTTACCTGGGCAACCGCACTGCTGCCGTACATCCAGACACCGCACTCAAAATGCAGGTACATGCTCCGGTAATCCATGTTGATCGTTCCGACCGTCGCAACTTCATCATCACAGACAAAGCTCTTGGAATGGATAAAGCCCGGCGTATACTGGTAAATCTGAACGCCGGATTCCAGCAGGATCTCGTAATTGGCCTGCGTCAGAATATAGACAATCTTCTTATCCGGGATGCCCGGCGTTACAATCCGCACATCGACTCCGCGCTTTGCCGCCATGCAGAGAGCGGTCAGCGTCTCGTTGTCCGGAATCAGATACGGGGTAAAAATATAAAGATATTTTTTCGCCTGTGAAATAATGTTCAGATAAACATGCTCGCCTACTGTCTCTCCATCCAGCGGGGAATCGCCGTACGGCTGCACAAAACCGTCTTTTTTAAACGCTTCCTCGTGATAGATCTCCGGCCGGTATGATTCGAAATTGCATTCCATACCGGTGATTGTGCTCCACATCTGCAGAAACATCACCGTAAAACTCCATACCGCCTCACCATGCAGACAGATTCCGGAATCCTTCCAGTGGCCGAACCGCTCCTTGCGGTTAATGTATTCGTCCGCAAGATTAATGCCGCCCGTGAAAGCCGTATGACCGTCGATCACGGCAATTTTCCGGTGGTCACGGTTATTTAAAATGACATTCAGCACCGGTCGGAACTGATTGAACGCCGCACACTTGATGCCCATCTGCTGCAGCGATTTATAATACTGATACGGCAGTGTCGTCACGCAGCCGAAATCATCGTAAATCACCCGCACATCCACACCGGCGGCCGCTTTTTCCTTCAGAATCTCCAGCACCGTATCCCACAGATACCCCTCGCTGATGATGAAATATTCCATAAAAATGTAGTGTTCTGCCTTTTTGAGTTCCTCAATAAAGTGCTCAAACCATACATCTCCCAGCGGGTAATACTCTGTTTCTGTGTTTTCATAAACAGGATAATGCGCATAATTGGTCAGATAGGAAGACTGCCCCGCTGCCAGGATATTTTCTTCCTCGAGCTTTTTACGCGTCTCTTCTTCCTCTCCAAGAACGCCTCCCTGCGAAAGCAGAACTGTATCGTAATGTGTACGGAATTTTCTTGCCACACTGGAATGGCCGAGAATGCCGTACAGGCAGATTCCGGTTACCGGAAGCGCCAGGATACAGACTGCCCACATCAGTTTGTAGCCGGGATTCATTTTCGGATTATTGATAATCGAAAGCACTGCAATCAGGGAAAGGATCGTGACCGCATAGTTGATGTAGACAGATTTTTCATTGAGCTGCATCATAATTCCGGCCAGCCAGCAAAATTCCAGAAGAAGTGCAACACCGATAATGACCATACGGCTGGTAAGCAGCTTCAGAATCTTTTTCACGATACGAAACAGCTTGTTTGCTATTTTGTACAAAATTCTCATTTGTCACCGCCTTGCTGTTTTGTCAAAACCTGCGACTTTAAGTTACAAGTATAAAAATCCCCGGCAAAACAGATCGCCGGGGATTTTTTGCACATTAATTATACTTACGTTTTCTGGCAGCTTCAGATTTCTTTTTACGACGAACACTTGGCTTCTCGTAATGCTCTCTTTTACGAATCTCCTGCTGAATGCCAGCTTTTGCACAGCTACGCTTAAATCTGCGTAAAGCGCTGTCCAACGTTTCGTTTTCTTTAACGATTACATTTGACATAGTCTCACACCTAACCTCCCTCCAGTTGTAGATTGTGCATAATACAACTGTATGGGTATTTTTTGCACTGTTCTTATTATACCAGAAAAATCTCGTACGTCAACAAGTTTTTTCATTTTTTTGCAAAATTTTTCCCTGCCGCCTGCCTGACTCCTTTTTCTGCCCTGCAGGCGGCAGGATTTTGTGCTGTTTTTCCTGCTTATTGTTATGCGATCTGACCTTTCAGTACCTCGGCAGCTTTTGCAACTGCTTCGTCGATCTTCTCCGGATTCTTTCCGCCGGCCTGTGCCATGTTCGGACGTCCACCGCCGCCGCCGCCGACAACGGCTGCCACTTCTTTGATCAGTTTTCCGGCATGTGCACCTTTCTTCATCGCATCATCGGTTACCATGGCAAGAAGGCTTACTTTGCCGTCCTTTGCAGATGCCAGAACAACAACGCCGCTTCCCAGTTTTTCTTTCAGCTGGTCGCCAAGGTCACGCAGTCCGTTCATATCGACATCCGGTACGGATGCAGCGAGAAGTTTTACACCTTTGACTTCGGTTACTTTATCCATAACATCGCCGAGCGCTTCTTTTGCCAGTTTGCTCTTTAAGGACTCATTCTCTGCCTGGAGTGCTTTTGCCTCTGCCTGCAGATGAGCGATCTTCTCGAGGAGATCCGCCGGTGTTGTCTTTAAGAGAGCTGCTGCCTCATGCATTTTCTCTTCCTGTGCTTTATAGTATGCAGTAACAGACGGTCCGGTCAGAGCTTCGATTCTGCGGACACCTGCTGCAACGCCTGCCTCAGAAACAAGTTTGAACAGTCCGATTTCAGCGGTATTCTTTACATGGGTACCACCGCAGAGCTCTTTGGAGAAATCTCCCATGGAAACGACACGTACTTTGTCGCCGTATTTCTCACCGAACAGAGCCATCGCGCCGGATTTCTTTGCTTCCTCAGTATCCATGATGTCGGTTACAACCGGGATCTGCTCCTGAATCTTTTCATTTACCAGATTCTCAACTTTTTCCAGTTCTTCCGGTGTCATAGCCTGGAAGTGGGCAAAGTCGAAACGGAGTCTGGTCGGGGTTACGAGAGAACCTTTCTGCTCTACGTGTGCACCGAGAACAGTCTTTAATGCCTTCTGCAGAAGGTGTGTTGCGCTGTGGTTCTTCTCGATATTTTTTCTTGCCTCTTCGTTGACCTGAAGTGTAACTTCCTCGCCGTTTGAAATCATACCGGATTTCATGACACCGACGTGGCCGTATTTTCCGCCGCGGAGCTTGATGGTATCTTCTACTTCGAATACACCATTTGCTCCTTTGATGATACCGCAGTCGCCTTCCTGACCGCCCATGGTAGCGTAGAACGGAGTTTTCTCTACGAAAATAGTTCCCTTCTGGCCTTCCATCAGAGATTCTGCAATCTCAGTCTCTGTCGTCAGAACGGTTACTTTGGAGGTATCCTCCAGATGATCGTATCCGGTAAACTCAGTTGTTACGGACGGGTCGATCTCATCGTAAACGGTTGCATCAGCACCCATGTAGTTTGTTACTTCACGGCTCGATCTTGCACGCTCTCTCTGCTCTTCCATTGCTGCATGGAAACCGTCCTCGTCGATGCCGTAGCCCTTCTCCTCAAGGATCTCTTTGGTCAGATCCAGCGGGAATCCGTAGGTATCGTACAGTTTGAATGCATCCTGTCCGTCCAGAACTTTTTTGCCTTCGCTCTGCATTTTTTCTTCGAGCTCGGAGAGGATATGAAGTCCCTGGTCGATGGTTTTGTTGAACTGGGTCTCCTCGTTGTTCAGAACGTTGAAGATGAAATCTTTTTTCTCTTCAAGTTCCGGATATCCGTCTTTGGAGCCTTCGATTACGCTTGCGGAAAGGCGGGCAAGGAACAGTCCGTCAATGCCAAGCAGACGGCCATGACGTGCTGCACGGCGGATCAGACGGCGCAGTACGTAGCCTCTTCCTTCGTTGGTCGGCATGATTCCATCGGAAATCATGAATGTTGCGGAACGGATATGGTCTGTGATAAGGCGGATGGAAACATCGGTCTCATGATCTTTATCATACTCTTTTCCGGAGATTTCGCATACTTTGTTGCGGAGTGCCTGAATGGTGTCGACATCGAAAATGGAATCTACATCCTGTACGACAACGGCCAGACGCTCAAGTCCCATACCGGTATCGATGTTCTTCTGGATCAGGTCGGTGTAGTGGCCCTCGCCGTCGTTGTTGAACTGGCTGAATACGTTGTTCCATACTTCCATGTAACGGTCACACTCGCAGCCAACGGTACATCCCGGTTTGCCGCAGCCGTATTTTTCTCCGCGGTCATAATAAATCTCAGAACACGGACCGCACGGACCTGCGCCATGCTCCCAGAAGTTGTCCTCTTTTCCAAAACGGAAAATACGGTCTGCCGGGATGCCGATCTCTTTGTTCCAGATATCAAATGCTTCATCATCGTCCTGATAGATGGATGGGTACAGACGATTCGGATCGAGCCCTACTACCTGTGTTAAAAACTCCCAGGACCATGCGATTGCTTCGTGTTTGAAATAATCACCGAAGGAAAAGTTTCCGAGCATCTCATAGAAGGTGCCGTGACGGGCTGTTTTTCCTACATTTTCAATATCACCGGTACGGATACATTTCTGGCATGTTGTTACTCTTCTTCTCGGCGGAATCTCTGCGCCTGTGAAGTAAGGTTTCAGCGGAGCCATACCGGAGTTGATCAGTAAAAGACTTTTATCGTTGTGTGGAATCAACGAAAAACTCTTCATAGCAAGATGTCCTTTGCTCTCGAAGAACTCAAGAAACATCTTTCGTAATTCGTTTACGCCATATTTTTCCATGACTGTTTGTCCTCCAAATAATTCAGTGTGTCCCGGAATTTCTTCCGGGAATCCATTCTTTTATAATAGCACACTTAATTATTTAACGCAAATTTTTTTGAAATTCTTCTTTCCTTTTTTCAGAACGATACCGTCCTCGCCGAAGGCTGCTTTTTCTACGGCATATTTCGGATCTGTGATTTTCTCACCGTCTACGGATACACCGCCCTGCTCTACGGCACGGCGTCCTTCGTTTCTGGTCTTTGCAAGCTCTGCTTTGACAAGAAGGGTTACGATATCGATTTTATCGTCCGTGAAATCCTCTGCAGAAATTTCACTGGTCGGCATATGCTCGGAGCTTCCGGTAGAGAATACGGCACGTGCGCCTTCCTGCGCTTTCTTTGCTTCTTCCTCGCCGTGTACCATGGAGGTCAGCTCATAGGCCAGGATCTCTTTTGCCTCGTTCAGCTTGCTTCCTTCCCAGGAATCCATCTCGTCGATCTGCTCCAGCGGCAGGAAGGTCAGCATACGGATACATTTTAAGACATCGGCATCGTCCACGTTTCTCCAGTACTGGTAGAAATCGAACGGGCTGGTCTTGTTCGGGTCAAGCCATACAGCGTTTCCTGCGGTTTTACCCATCTTCTTGCCCTGAGAGTCGGTCAGAAGGGTGATGGTCATTGCATAGTCATCTTTTCCAAGTTTACGGCGGATCAGTTCGGTTCCTCCCAGCATGTTGGACCACTGGTCATCGCCGCCGAACTGCATATTGCAGCCGTATTTCTGGAACATGTGATAGAAGTCGTAGCTCTGCATAATCATGTAGTTGAACTCCAGGAAGGAAAGACCTTTTTCCATACGCTGTTTGTAGCACTCTGCACGGAGCATGTTGTTGACGCTGAAGCATGCACCTACCTCACGGAGCAGTTCTACATAGTTCAGGTTCAGCAGCCAGTCTGCGTTGTTGAGCATCATAGCTTTTCCCTCGCCGAACTCGATGAAACGCTCCATCTGACGTTTGAAGCACTCTGCGTTGTGGTCGATCTCCTCGCGGGTCAGCATTTTTCTCATATCGGTTCTTCCAGACGGGTCACCGATCATGGTGGTGCCGCCGCCGATCAGGGCGATCGGTTTGTTTCCTGCCATCTGCATCCGTTTCATCAGGGTCAGTGCCATGAAGTGACCTGCGGTCAGACTGTCTGCGGTGCAGTCGAATCCGATATAGAACGTTGCTTTTCCATTGTTTACCAGGTCTCTGATTTCATCTTCGTCGGTTACCTGTGCCAGAAGGCCTCTGGCGATCAGTTCGTCATAAATCTGCATTTTGTTTTTCTCCTTTTTTCGGTTGACTTTCGGGTATGTGTTACCGTCTGGGACCAAAGTTTTTTATACAAAAAGACTCCCGTCCTTTCCGATTCAAAGGACGAGAGCCCGTATCTCCCGTGTTACCACCTTACTTCACAGCTGTCTCACGGCAGCTGCCTTTGTCGGTATCCAAAACCTCTGAATACCCTGACGCTGTAA
>ENA-UOIZ01002130-UOIZ01002130.1-human-gut-metagenome-genome-assembly--contig:-P88-NODE-2130-length-14363-cov-5.470296_pt1 | contig 14363 bp, 9 predicted proteins | sample MGYA00242336_ERZ723883 | MGnify/ENA metagenome assembly ERZ723883 | reverse complement strand
GCCTTTTTGATATACGACACGTGGACGCGTTCGCGGTCGTAATCCGGAATAACCTCGGCGAAGAACGCTTTGAGTTTCTCAGGCGACTCCTTGGCGGACAATGCAGCCTTGCCTCCCGTAACGGCGTACATTTTAGTAAACACTTCCGCTAATGCGATGTCCTCGCCCTCGGTGAACATCGAAATCTCGGTCAGCGTGCTGACGCGCGATGTCGAAGATGCATTCATGCGCTTGCCGTCGATAAGAGACTCGACGATCACGCCGTTGCGCGACTGCGCAATATACTTATACAACCCGGGTTGTCCCGATATTGCCATAATTTCTCTAAGTTCCATAAATATTCAGTTCGTTTTAATTGTTTGCGTTCGACAAATATAGTAATTTTTACAATCATTCAAGCAAAACGCCGCATCGAATCACCGATTTCATTGCACACTGTGATTCTATCGAACAGAATATTATGGAGTTGAGACTTAAAGGAGGACTCAATTTTACTACAAATAGCAAACGGTGCGGATTTAATATCCGCACCGTTTGGCATTAAGATCGAGACCCCGACTATTTTTCACGTTTCGACGACCGTCTAAATTTGTCGGAAAGGCGGAATCCGAATGTAAGCATCCATGTATTGCGCAACGGACAGGATTTCGAAGTCAACAGATAGGCGGCATCGGCAGAAACATATTTCCAGCGAAGCCCCAAACCAATCGAACCGTAACGGAACTCGCCGGCATGCCGATCACCGAGATAATAACCGCCACGAACGGAAAGTATGTCATAACACAAATACTCCGCGCCGAAACTTCCCGACCACGCTCTGAACGCCGACGGTTGCAGGCGATAACCTGTTTCGGCTGTTAGCGCAAGACGATGATGATCCGAGAAATCGAGATCGGCGGCAGTACCTAATTTCAGTGACCATGGCTGTTGGCGTTTTCCCGCACCGTAATCTATTGCATTTCCGAAATTCGCCGCCTGAAATCCGAACGACAAGGCATATTCCGGAGTAAACGCATAGCGATAGAATATTCCCGCATCGAATGCGAACGCATTCTTCGCTCCCCCGACACCGAGATCGGAACGAATATAACGTGCCGTCAGCGCAACGGACAAACCTTTGGCAACCAACCGCGAATAGCCCACATCAACCGCCATATCCTTCGGTTTCAATCGCCCGAGGATATTGCCCGCATCATCCGTATACTCCGACCCATATTGAGAGAAGTAACGAAAAGAAGCCGAAACAGCCTGCTTCGAATTCGGCTTGAAAAATACCGATGCGGTATGCAGTGCGGTTTCCGGTGTCAGATCTCGCATCCATGGCAGATAACTGTAACCGGCACCTAAATATTCATCGGAGAAAGGCAGTTGCGCAGCATTGCGAATAGCAGAAAAAGCATCCGGTGACAGAGCGACTCCGGCATCTCCCATCGCGGCACTGCGGGCATCCGGAGCAATCGTCAGAAAGGATACGGCATTCTGAGCCGATACGGTCAGCGAAGTCAAAAATACGGTTGTCGCGACCAATGTATTTCGAAAAAGGGATTGCATATCTTTTTATATGATGTTTACAGTTTAACTATCGAACGTGTAATCGATCCTCCGGCATACTCTATCTTCACCGTATACGCTCCGCCGCCGAGAGTCGAGAGGTCGAGTACGGCAGGTCGGGTCGGAGCGATCTCCGAATTGCACTGCAAAGCAAGGCGACCGGAAGCATCGTAGAACGACACGCGGATCGCACCCTCGGTACTGCGCCCCATACGGATCGTCAATCTGTCCACGACAGGATTGGGATAAAGGTCTATTTCGCGCGAATCGTCACGACACAGCACGTCGAAAGAACTCCGCGTCGAAAGCCCATCTTCGTCGGTTGCGATTACGGTAATCTCGGACGACCCGAAGCCTAACGGCATGATACGGTAACCGTCGCCCCACGATTGGAGGTAAAGTTTGTTGCGATCGTACTCGACTTTATGGGTAACTGTTTCCGGCACTTCATCGCCGAACCCTGCGGCAGGCGAGAATTCCGCCGTTTCGTTGAGCGAACCGAAATATACGGGAGTAAACTCCGACAGCACGACCGGCGGCTGATTCGGCAGAAGCGTAAACGAAAACTCAGCAGCATCGGTAGCACCGAAACTGTCGGAAACGGAAACTCGGGCAGTATACGTACCCGCCGTACGCTTGTAATTGCGAATATCGAGATAGAGCCGTTCATCGTCCTTACGCGGCGAAATCGCTCCCGACGGATCGATCAGTTCGAATATGAACCCGTGGCTGTCGGGATCGGTTACGAGGTATGTTACGGTGCGTGTTTCATTATACAGAATCTCTATGTCGGAACTGCCCTCCATACTCAACGACGGAGGCATGTTGGCCGGTGTACCGAAAGTAACGACGGTGGTCTCGGAACGGTTGCCCCACGAATCGGCAGCCAGCAACGCTATCGTATACTGCGTCTGCTCGGCAATTCCCGTAATTACGTAAGATACCGTATCCCCCGCCTGCTTATCGCGAGCGGAAACGATGACCGAAGATGTGCCTTCGGGCAGATTGTCGGGATCGGGATTCTCGATCGTTCCGACACGCCACATCAGTATGAACGAGTCTGCCTTGCCGTCATCCTCATCGGTCGGTACCGACCATGTCAGTTGTATTTCGCCGGCAGTATCGCTGTGTTTGAGGTCGGTTACAGGATTCGGTGCGATGCCGCGATCCGTCGAAACGGCGAGATAGGCATCCACAAGCCCAGAGCCAAGACGTCCCTTATATTCGGGATTGTATCCGTCCACAGAGTGAACATTTCGTTCGAGGTATGCTCGTAATTTGTCGGGCGTAAATCCGGGTCCGCCGTGTTCCGCCACAGCGAGTGCGGCGATTCCCGAAACATGGGGACATGCCATCGACGTACCCTGCATGTAACCGTACTTGTTGTCGGGCAACGTGCTGTAAATCGCGCATTCGTCAGAATAGCGTCCGCCGTATCTGTACGAACCGCCCGGCGCAGCGACATCGATCCATGAAGAAAAGTTGGAGTAGTAACTCTTTTTATAGTCGGGAGCGATAGCCGATACAGCCAACACGCCTTCATAGGCAGCCGGATAACTCTTGTAATCCATGCTCTCGTTTCCCGCAGCGAAAATCACTATGCCGCCTTTCATCGGTCCCACCTGATTGCCGTTCTCGTCGAGTCCGGCATATTTTATAAAGTAGTCGATGGCATCTTTCGTAACATCGGGCATAGAGTACACATTGGTATATCCCCAACTGTTCTGGCTTATTACCGCTCCGGCATCAGCACCGTATTTGATAGCGACTATCTCGTCGCCGTTGTCGTTGCGGTTTTCGGTAAACATCTGGCAACTTATCATTCTCACTCCGGAGTGTCCGCCCCTTCCGCCGGCAACGCCGCAGACACCAAGTCCGTTGTTGTTCTCCGCACCGATGGTTCCAGCAACATGGGTACCATGCTCCACAGGGGTAATCTTGTTGGATCCATAAGGGAGTTTCGTAGAATATATGAAATTCCAACCGTATATATCATCCACATAGCCGTTGTTGTCGTCATCGACACCCTCTTCGCCGAAAAGTTCAGCCCAATTGCCTACATTGCCGGCAAGATCCTCGTGTTCGTAATCGATTCCGCCGTCAACGACCGCAACGACCACGTCATTAGAACCGGCAGTAACCTCCCATGCCCTGAACAAGTTGATGTCGGCACCGGCAAGCGAATACTCCATCGAACCGTCATTATAGTAATGCCATTGCAGGGAAAGTCCGGGATCGTTCACCGGATAAACGTCAGCCGTTCGTGACGATACAGGAAGCGCAGCAGGAAAAGCCCGCATCTCCGGTCCTATATGATGTGCCATAAAGACCGGTTCTATTTTGTCGATGCCGGACAATGCTCCGAGATCGGCAGTCGCACGTGTAACCGGAGTCTCGGGATCGAACCATACGTCATACCACAGATGAAGACCTTCGTGACGAGTGCGTTCCTCGAAACGACCAGCCGGAGGAAATACACGCTGCATATGCGTTACACCCAATGATGCTGATGCAATATCGAGAGCCTCGATGCCGGTTTGCACACCTCCGCTGCGGGTAGCGGTTATGGCTTCGGGGGCTTCGCCCGACTTAAACTTTATACGGACTCGACCTTCGCATACCGATTCGGAACCGATCTCCGCAATAGGTCGGTCAACAGTGTCGAGTTCTGCTTCAAAACGTTCGGCTGTACACGAAACGAGCAGTACCGATGCAAAAACAAGAGATTTAAAAAAGTGCATAATAAATCGTTTTTCGGAAAACAAAGGTACATCTTATTTATTGCAAACAGCACTCGCATTTTATCGGTATTTTAGCCCGTTTGAAGGATGCAAAATACCCGATTCGAGCGATTGCGGAGCGATACATTTTACAATACTTTTGTTTCGATTTTTCGCGACACGTTATGTTGAACAACTATATAATAAGGTATATTCTCCTCGCACTGTGCTTCGTGTGCCTTGCCGGACACGCCGTTGCGCAACAGCACCCGACTGCAATGCGTATTACCGGACGCATTACCGACGAGCAGGGAATGCCGATAGCCGGTGCGAGCATTTCGACCTGCGATGCGTCGGGAATACCGCGCGGAACATTTGCGGACAAAGAGGGTCGATTCACTTTCGACTGTCCGACGGGAGCGACAGTCATCGACGTACAGATGCTGGGTTATGCAGCCCAGACCGTAAAGATCGCGAAGAACAAGACCGAATATGACATACGGATGAAAGAGTCGTCGGAAAATATCGACAATGTAGTCGTAACCGGATACGTAGACAAGAAGAAAGAGAGTTACACCGGATCATCCCATGTAATCAAACGCGAAGAGATCGACAACCTGATACACACCGACGTCATCAACGTAATCAAACTGTGTACCCCCGGTTTCGAAATCGCGAGCGACATATCCGCCGGTTCCGATCCCAACAAGGTTCCGGACATGGTACTGCGCGGACGCAGCAGTTTCATCGAGGGCGACCAGACGAACGTACCGCTGTTCATTCTCGACGGAACGGAAGTGGACATCAGTTACATATTCGACATGCCGTCCGACGATATCGAATCGATTTCGGTATTGAAAGATGCCGCAGCAACGTCATTCTACGGATCGAAAGCCGCAAACGGAGTAGTCGTCATCACTACCCGACCGACACAGGCGGGACGATTGCAGGTCAATTACACTGGAAATTTCCAGATCAGCGTCCCCGATCTTTCGGATTACAACCTGCTCAATGCCGCCGAAAAACTCGAATACGAGCGTCAGGCAGGAGTTTACGGCAATTTCACGGGCAGCAGCAGTACCGATGTCGAAAGACAGAAAGCCTATTACGAACGCCTCGAACGGGTCAATGCAGGGGTGAACACGGACTGGAAGCGGATGGCATTGCGTACGGGATTCAACCATATTCACAATCTGATGCTTTCGGGCGGAAGCAATGATTTCCGCTACAATGTTTCGGGAAACTACAACTCGACTACTGGCGTAATGGACAAATCGGACAAGAGCGTCGCCTCGCTGCGCATAAACCTGACGTACGGCGACATGAACAAACTCTTTTTCCAGAACATCACGTCGCTCACTCACAATTCGTCCGACGACGTGCCGTACGGAAGTTTCTCGGATTACGTCAAACTCAATCCTTACGACGCGCCGTACAATGCCGACGGCTCTCTGAACAACAATCTCGCATTCAACACTGCCAATCCTCTCTACGAAAAGAATCTGAGCAGTTACATATCCAATACCTCGGGCAGTTTCGTCGATACGTTCCGTATACGCTGGTGCATAATTCCCGAACTTAGGGCGGAAGCCTCGTTCTCATATACTCAGACCAAAAGCGAGGGTGAAACGTTCTACTCTCCACTGTCGAAACGATTCTACGACAAGGATGCGACCAAACGCGGCAGTTTCGACGTGTCGAATGCCACGTCCCATACACTCTCGGGGCAGGCATTCATCGTATGGAACAAGGCTTGGGGACGCGACAAATCGAGTCTGTTCAGCCTTATGGGCGGTGTAAACATAGAATCCACACAATCCGAAAGCCACTCTTTCAGTGCTATCGGAATACTTTCAGACAAACTCGACCATCCGTCCATGGCGACAGGATTCGCCGAAAGCAGCCACCCCGGTGGAACGGAAGACCGTTCGAGAATGCTCGGTTACTACATCAACGCCAACTACATCTGGCGAAACCGATACTTCATCGACTTTTCGTTCCGATACGAAGGTTCGTCCAAATTCGGTTCGGACAACAAATACGCTCCGTTCGGCGCACTCGGTCTAGGCTGGAACATCCACAAAGAGAATTTCATGAAAAATACGCCGGTATCGTTGCTCAAACTGCGTGCGAGCATCGGTTATGTCGGCAACGCCGGATTCAGCCCGTATCAGGCTCAACTGGCTTACAGATACGACTCCGACCTGCTATACAACGGCAGCATCGGAGCAGTTCCGGTTTCGATGGTCAATCCGCATTTGAAGTGGGAACGCAGCCTGAAACGCAATCTCGGTCTCGATTTCGGTTTCCTTAACGACCGGATAAACGGTAGCGTCGATGTTTATTACGACACTACCAACAATTTGGTAATGACGATCAGCAAACCCGATCATATCGGTTTTTCGAACGCCAAAGAGAATCTGGGCAAAATAAGAAACAGCGGAGTGGAACTTTCGTTACGCGGAAACGTATTGCAACGCAGAGACCTGAATCTCAACCTGTTTCTCAACATGAGCCATAATCGCAACAAAATCGTCGAGATCAGCGATTATTTGAAGAACCAGAACAAAACCAACGAAGAGAATGCAACGGCATCGCTGCCGGCGGCATTCTACGAAGAGGGCGAGTCGATGACCGCACTCAAAGTGATGCGCTCCGCCGGCATCAATCCTGCGAACGGACGCGAAGTATTCATCAAACTCAACGGCGAACTGACCTACGAATACGACTACCGCGACAAATACGTCGTAGGCGACACTACACCGAAGGTTCAGGGATCGTTCGGTCTGTCGTTCAGTTGGCGGTCGTTCGACCTGTCGCTTAACTTCGCCTATCGACTCGGAGCCTCGGTATACAACCAGACTCTCGCTACCAAGATCGAAGGTACCGACCCGACCATAAACGTCGATCGCCGAGTATTCTACGACCGCTGGAAAGCCCCCGGCGACACGGCTCGTTACAAAAACATCGCAAGTCGCGAAACGACTCCGCCGACCGACCGTTTCGTAGCGACGGAATATGCGCTGGAAGGTTCATCACTAAAATTGTCATACACGTTGCCTGACAGTTTCTGCCGCAAGATACATCTGCGGCGCATACGTCTGTCGGCATCGATGGGCGATCTGTTCTACGTTTCATCGATACGGCGCGAACGCGGTTTGGACTACCCTTTCGCACGCGTATTCCAATTATCGTTGAACATAAATCTTTAAGACGATGAGAAGAGTTTTAAGACATACGATAGCAGCGATACTCTCGACATTCGGATTGGTTTCGTGCGGATTTCTCGACATCGACACTCCCGGTATCGTCAATAAGGACAAGATGTTCGAGAACGAACAGGGATTCATCGACGCCATGAACGGCGTATATGCCTCGTTGGCGGAGAGCGACCTCTACGGTTGCCGGCTGTCGTTCGGATTCATAGACGAAATCGCCCAGATGTATTACAACGATTACGAAGCGGACGAAACGGTATTGAGCCGAACTTACGACCTCAAATACCGAGATGCGGACGTAAGAGCGCAGATAGACGCAATATGGTCGAAAGGCTACAACGCCATATCGTCGGTAAACAGCATACTCGACAATATGCCTCACCATGACTTTCCGATATTGCCCCGATTGCGGGGCGAAGCACTGGCGATACGTGCGTTCGTGCATTTCGACATGTTGCGTCTTTTCGCTCCAAATATTGAACGAGGCAATGAAAAAGCGATACCTTACGTCGATCGGTTTACCATAACTCCGGTACGTCGCGGCACAGTCCGCGAGGTTTACGAACGCATCGTAGACGATCTCACGGAAGCATACGTACTGTTGCGCGATGCCGAACCCGCATCCGACCGCACTCCGGAAGAACTCTATGTGTCGCAATATGCCGCGGCAGCACTACTTGCACGCGTATGCAATTGGGGAGGCGATCACGAAACAGCCGAATATTACGCACTCGAAGCGATGAACGGAAATTTCGCATTCATCCGCGAAGAGCAGGTGAAGAACCTGTTCATGGGCTACACGGCGCAAACCGAATGTATTTGGGGGTTGCACGCGCCCAAGGCTTATCTCGACGTACGCACAAAACTGTCGCCGTCGCGACTGACCGAAACATTCAATATGGTTCGCGACAATTATCAGACGATATTCCGCGTATCGTCGTTCACGTCGGTAAACAACGACTATCGCTACCAGAGTTACTTTACCCGAACGCGCTGGGAACACTCGGTTGTGATGCTCACCAAACTTTATGACAAGAATTACGACGAGGAGCAGATGATTCCGCAAGGCAGAACACCGGGAATCAACCTCATCCGCCTTCCCGAACTATGCTACATACTCGCCGAATCGGTCTACGATCGCGACCGCCCGGCAGCCTTGGAATATCTGAATCGAGTGGTAACCGCCCGCGGATTGCTGCCGTTGAATGATTCGGATATCGACACGGAGGACAAATTCCGCTCCGAACTCGTAAATGAAATCACCAAAGAATTCTGGGGCGAAGGACAGATATTTTTCACCAACAAACGATTCAATCTGCCGATGGACGGCATAAACGGCAAATACCACGCAGCGAACGACGCAACGTACATTCTGCCGTTGCCGGAGAGCGAATCATCGGAAGGTATAGACTGATACGATGAGAACTGTATTCTACATAAAAAGCCTGATACTCGCCGTCCTGACGGCAGTCGTTGCGGCATCGTGCAACTACAAGGAGAGTTTCGTCTACAACGACTCTGAACGTATAAATTTCACTACCGATTCGCTCTATTATTCATTCGGGACACAACCGTTCTCGGTCGAACATACCGACATGTCGATAGAGGTCGAAATCATCGGATCTCCTGCCGGACACGACCGCAAATACCGCATACGCATAAACGACGAACTTACAACCGCCGCAGCGGGCGAACACTACGATCCGCTGACAGAGATACACACACTTCCGGCAGGCGCATCATCGGCAGAGATACCGGTACGCATTCACCGCCGGTCGCTCGACGATGAAACGGTATATGCGCTATGTCTGGAACTCGTCGCAACCGACGATTTCATGCTCGGAGTCATCGAAAACCAGAAGTTGAAGATATGCTTCACCAACCGCCTCGACTGTCCCGACTGGTGGACAGAACTGTCGCACTGGCTGGGCGAATACAACATACGGAAATATCAGAAGTTCATAGAACTGTACGGAGGTCCCATCACGAGCGCCGACGTTAAAGAGAGCAAATACGCCATTCTTCGGGTTTTCAAGGAGGTGAAACAATATTTCGAAGAGCATCCCGAACTCGGAATCATATTCCCCGAAGTCGAATGGGTCGTCTGACGCAAATTCATTCATCAATTCAATAAAACATCTATTTTATGAAAAAATTCATCTATTGTCTTTTAATCGCATCCACGCTCGGATTCGGGGCAACGTCTTGCAGCAAAGATCCGAAAGAGCCTAAAATCGTTCCGCCGAATATCGAAGAGGTTTCGGGTATCGAAACCGACTATCTGCGCGGATTGCACGAGTATCTCGAAATCACTCCGCAGGTCGATCTCTCGAACGACAACGAGGATGGCGTTACCTACGAATGGAACATCGGTTACAAAACCGTAGGTACCGAGAAAACTCTCTCTTTCAAATGCGAGGAACTCGGCGACTTCAACGGTTATTTCAAGGCGAGCAGCGAAACCGGCGCAAAGATCGTAGATTTCACACTGCGTGTAACATCGCCTTACGACAAAGGTCTGTTACTGCTCAGCGAAACATCCGATGGCGCAATGCTCTCGTTCAAACGACTCGACATCATGGAAACTCCGGTAAGTCCTTACGCATTCAAGGACAACAATCCGACACTCTCGTTGAGCAAAACGGCTTTGGCGATATGCTGGAAAGGCGAAGGAATTACGTCGCCGAACGCAGCATCGCTGAGCAACGAAGATTACGAAGTGATCGTCAGCACAGGCAATCCGACCAAGGTATACGCACTGAACACGGACGACATGAAGGTAAAGAACGAAATAACTTATGACGGCGACGGCGAATTCTACCCTAACTTTATTCACTGTCCGCTCGGAGTTCAGGAGCAGTTGTGGCAGGGTTCGCTCTACTTCGTCGGCAACGGTCGCGACTATATCATGACACCGGAAAGAACATTCATCGATGCGAGCATGTCGGAAATTCTGCCGGACGGCGCAAAGATATCCGACCACGTATGTACGCTGATTACCGAATTCGACGACCGCGTACGCGTATATTTCAATACTACGACCAAGAAATTGCTCTACGCATCGAGTCTTTTCGCCTTCGATATGGAGGAGGGTTCGACGGTCTGTGAAGGCGAGCCGATGAATCTGCTCGCATGCGACGGCACCTATTACAACGACCGTTACGATCCAGCCAATGTAATGCTTATAAGCGGCAACGGCAACTCCGTAAAGGTTTACCGATTCGCAACGGCTGCCGGAATAGGCGACACGGAAGAACTCCTAAGCGAGATCGACGCCACCGGCAATATCCTGCCTACATCGGCTACGGGCGTCAATCCTATAAAACCGATGCTCTACTACTCGAAGGGCAGCGACATTTACCGACTGAATTACGACGGCGGAAACTTCGATACCGCACCGTACATCTCGCTCGGCGGCAACTACGAGGTAAAGCAGATTGTATTCAACCGTTTCGATGTAAATACGGTTTATATAGCAGCCGACGACCTCGACGAGGAGGGAGAGATGAAGGCTTCGATATTCATCTACGATGTTTCCGACAATCTCACCGCTAAAAAACTCTTCGAAGACCACAATGTCGGTGGTTCTGTCAAACAACTGATCTACAAGGGCAACGGTAAGGAACACGAAAGCATCGCAGCAAGTAAGTCGATTTTCAGAAAACTGCGCCGCTAATTCCAACCATTATCGGTAAAATAAGGACGGCAGCACCATAACCGGCTATGCCGTCCTTATGCCGTAAAAATTCAGAACAATGATCGATTCCGTCATTCAATGCCGCAACCTCACACATTATTACGGAGAGCGGCTGATTTACGAAAACCTGAGTTTCGACGTCCCCCGAGGGCGAATACTCGGTCTGCTCGGCAAGAACGGCACCGGCAAAACCACGACCATCAACATTCTGAGCGGTTATCTCGAACCGCATTCGGGCCAATGCACCATCTTCGGCGAGAACATCCGCTCGATGAATCCCGAAACCCGCACCCGAATCGGGCTGCTTATCGAAGGGCATGTTCAATATTCGTTCATGACCATCGGGGAGATCGAGCGATTCTATTCGCGGTTCTATCCGAAATGGAATCGCGAAGCCTATTTCGGACTGATGAAGATGTTGAAAATCGCTCCCAATCAGCGAATCGCCAACATGTCCTACGGACAGCGTTCGCAAGTCGCACTGGGACTGATTTTGGCACAAAATGCCGATCTGCTGATTCTCGATGACTTCTCGATGGGTCTCGACCCTGGGTACCGCCGGCTGTTCGTCGAATATCTGCGCGAATATGCGCAAAGCGAAGGCAAAACGGTATTCCTCACGTCGCATATCATTCAGGACATGGAGAAACTGATCGACGACTGCATCATCATGGACTACGGACGAATTCTTGTACAGATGCCAGCCAAGCAACTGTTGCAGACATTCCGTCGCTACACTTTCACGACAGGGCACGGTGAAGAACTGCCGCATCCTGTCGAATTCTTCAATCCGTCGGTAATCGGATCGCGGGCAGAACTCTACTCGTTCGAGTCGCCGGAGACGGTACGCGGAATCCTCGAACACGAAGGTTTCGCATGCAACGACCTGAAAGCCGAAAATCTGAATCTCGAAGACGCATTTATCGGGCTGACCGGAAAATATTGACACCATGAAAAAAGCAATCATATACAAAGAGTGGATCAAGTTGCGCCGACTGTTTCCGTTGGTCATACTCATTACCGCGGGATTCACTGCCTACGTTCTGTTGCGCATCGGACACATGTACAATTTCAACGGTGCGGGTTCGGTGTGGATGTCGGTACTCGAACAGAACGCCATACTCATCGAAGACATGAAATATCTGCCGGCAATGGCAGGACTGTTGATCGGTATCGTGCAATTCGTACCCGAAGTACAGCACAAGCGGTTGAAACTTACACTGCATCTGCCATATCCCCAGCGCGGAATGATACTATGGATGCTCGGATTCGGCATCGTGCTGACGATCGGTCTCTTCATCCTGCAAGCAGCGGCGACATGGGCATATCTCGAATCGATACTCGCTCATGAACTCGCTGCCCGAATCATGATTACCGCCATGCCGTGGTATGCCGCGGGTATGGCGATATACCTGCTCACCGCATGGATCTGCATAGAGCCGACATGGAGAATACGCATGTTCGATATACTTATCGCAGCAGGTGCAATACGTCTGTTCTTCCTTTCCGGCACACCGAGAGGCTGCGACACATTGCTGCCATGGATCGCAATAGTGATCGTATGCGCATTGTTTTTCCCGCTTTATTCGACCGACCGCTTTATGCGGGGTTGTCAGGACTAAACCGAACAAGCCATGATACGTACCATAAAAACCACAATAATTTTGCTGGCAGCCATGCTGCTTGCATGGGCATTGCCTTGGTGCTACAATTTCATATTCTCGTCGCCCTGGGAGTCGCCTTTGACACTGTACAGTTGCGTCAATCACGATTTCGTAACATTTTCGTTCGACGGCGACGACGATATAGCCGGTTACGACACACGCGGAAATACTTATGACGAAAAGCAGTTCGACAGCATAATGCCTACCGTATTCTACCGACGGCTTGCCGAAACCAACCGTCTGCCAGCACAAATAGACGGCAAGGATTTCGTCATGCACGATGTCGACCGCAGCAATTTCGTATTCCGCATATCTCCGTCGGATCTGCATCGTCCGAAAACGGGACTTTACCTGCTGTTAGAGTCGGCACCGGGACGCAACGGATTCATCACACCAGACGACGTATTCCGCATAACCGACCGCAATATCGAGTTCGTAAGAATGAATGACAACCGTATCGATTTCGAAAAGAGCATCGCTTTCACGAGCGAACTGTCCGATAAGGGATTCGTATTTCCGGCGAGTGCTGTTGCCGGCAACTCTTCGACACGAAAACCATACGACAACGGTTATCTGCTTGTGGACGCTGCGGGTTCGCCGTTCGTGATGAAACAGATTCACGGAAAACCGTTCGTGCGACGAATCGCCAAACCGGATTCGGTAAAGTTCACCGAAGCATTCGTTACCGAATATCCCGACAAGCGGTTGCTCGGATTTCTCATCGACGACAGAGGCGATATATATGCGATCGAAAAAGCCGACCGCTCACTGCATCGGCTGCCGATCGATTCGTTCGACGACATCGAAGAACGCATGATAATCGTAGGCGACATGTTCTACTGGACTATCATCGTCGAACGAAAGGGGTATGAGAAATTGACGGCAATCGCTGCCGATGACTACTCGACGAAGGCAGTACACGAAATCGTTTTTCCCGAAAAGAGATGGGAACAGAACAGAAACTGGCTGTTCCCGTTCAGAATGGTGTTCACCGCATCGTCGGACAGATACATAAAGCCGAGAATACTCAATTTTTCGGCTCGGGCATTATGTCTTAATCTGCTATTAGCGGCATCGTATCTTATGTGTCGCAGACGCACCTATCCGGACAAACGCAAACTCTCAATACGCACAGTCGGCATACTGCTGCTCGGAATATATCTGCTGATTCCGCTTCTGTTCATCGGCAAACGCGAATAAACCGTAACTCGTCCGCCCTAAAAGGCGGACGAAGTTATTTTTTCGGCTTACTTAAATAATTCCGAGCAGGCGGTCGAGCATCGCATCGCGACCGTCGAGCCAATCGGACGCGACATAAGGTATCGGAATCGGGCATCAGAGCGCCGTCCGACGTCTTGGTATATTCGTCTACTTCGACCAGCGAGATTCCGTCCTGCCGAAAAGCAGTCGGCAGCGATCCCGTATCCGTACTCGCACTCACCGTATCCGATCGGATTTCGGAGTTGAGGTTCGCCGACGAGCAGCGCAGCATCGTTGTATGGAGGGATAAAAT
>ENA-UOIZ01002101-UOIZ01002101.1-human-gut-metagenome-genome-assembly--contig:-P88-NODE-2101-length-14509-cov-6.203611_pt1 | contig 14509 bp, 11 predicted proteins | sample MGYA00242336_ERZ723883 | MGnify/ENA metagenome assembly ERZ723883 | reverse complement strand
CTTATCAGGAGAATAAATGTTTCGAGATGGTCTGCGAACAACTCGGATTGAACCCGATAAATCGGGCGATATCGGGTACTCGTCCTACCGACAGTGCAGTCCGAATTTCTCGGGGGGGGGAATTTTCATTCGACGAACTCGACTCGTTCGACGTGTTTGTCATAATGCATTGTCATGAGTTGGAAGTGTGCGATGAGAGTAAGTTTCTCGACGACTACGATGATTACGACATAACTGAAAATATGGATTATTCGCAGGCATTCGACTATATCATCCGTCGTTATATCGACGAATGCCGTGCGCTCGAACATAATCCCGACTCCGAGTGGTTCGGGGTTGCTGGCGGGAAACCCGTAAAAATTATTTTATGTACGCATTGGCATGATGCGAGAGTCGTTTACAATAATTCCGTACGCCGTTTGGTCGAGCGATGGAAAGAATATGCAACGCTTTGTGCATTTGATGTGAACATCGGATTTACGAAAGATATTCCCGACGAAAACGGCGAACAGGTTTCGTTGCAATTCGCCCGTAACGGGATCAACGATACCGAGGTGCTGTATGGGATAACTTACGGTTGGCATCCTACACGAGGTCGTGATGCGGAGATTCAGCAACGCATGGCGCGAATATTTGCCGATGCAGTACGCGAATGTCTCGGCGAAGAGTGTTTGCCGGACAAATAATAAGCGAAGCCGGAAATGCCGGTTTCGCCTGTTATCGTTTTATTGAGCGAGTGCATTCCGGATATTTCTATCCGTTCAGACGGTAACTCATTAATTTTTTCAGTCTGCTAACATATTTATTCGGAATGTTATCCATTCCGACGGTTCCCCCTATCTCTATCGAACGTGTGCGGAATCCGGCAGTATGCAACACTTCGTTTACCGCCCGAATCGCACCGCGGCTCTGACGCATTATTATGTTGAACGGATACGGGGTGCTGCACGTCGCAATGACTATCGCCCGCTTTCCGGACAGTTTCGGCTTCGGGAACGATTTAGGTGGCAGGTCGGCGAATATGTAAACTGTGCGGTCGAACAATGCTTTCAGCGGAGCAGCCATGTTGCCCCAGTATGTCGGAGTTCCTATCACGAGAAGGTCGGCAGTCTCGATTTTACGGGCTATGTCGTGCGCATCGTCATGCGGCAATACGCATTCGTTCGTAGTGCGGCAACGGCAACACCCCGTACAATATGCTATGCGTGCATTTTGGAGTTCGACTCGTTCGCAGTCATGCCCTGACGACGAACAAATCGTCTCCGCCTCGGACATCATCTTCGACACAAGTCCGTTGCTACGCGGTGAAGCGTTTATAATCAGTACTTTCATCTGCCCTCTGTTATCTCCAACTCGTAGTTTGCTTTCTCCCATTCGTGCATCATGTGGTCGTAACGCTTTTTCAGGTCGTCGTATGCTTTGTACGCGTCGGCGTCGTATTCGGTAGCGGTGGCGAATTTGGCGTCATAATCGGCGATTTTATTCTCTATCTCGCCGAGTTCGGTTTCTATGGACTCGATATTTTTACGAATCTTGCGTATCGCCTTTTCCTGTTCCTTCTTCTGTTCGTAGGAGAGTTTGCCGGCAGCGGAATCGGCTTTGGACGACTGCTCCGATGCAGATGACGATTTGCGTTCTATTTCGCGCAGATTTTCGATCTTGCGTTTTTCGAGAAAATAGTAGATCCCGCCGAGATACTCTCGTACGCCGCCGTCGCGGAACTCATAGACTTTATCTACCATGCCATCGAGGAATTCTCGGTCGTGCGACACTACCACTACTGTTCCGTCGAATTTCTGTATTGCCGATTTAAGAATATCCTTCGAGCGCATGTCCATGTGGTTTGTCGGCTCGTCGAGTATGAGAAGATTGTGCGGTTCGAGCATCATTCGAGCCATGGCAAGTCGCGAACGTTCGCCGCCCGACAGCACCTTGACTTTCTTGTCCACATCCTCGCCGCGGAAAAGGAATGCTCCGAGAATATCGCGCAGCCGAGTGCGTATGTCGCCCACCGCTACTCTGTCGAGAGTGTCGTAAACAGTGAAATCGCCATTCATCAGATCGTCCTGATTCTGTGTATAGTAACCGATATTCACATTGGCTCCGATTTTGATTTCGCCCTCCGTCGGTTCCGTTTCGCCTATAAGCATGCGGGCGAACGTGGTCTTGCCCTCGCCATTGCGACCGACGAGTGCGATTTTGTCGCCCTTGTGTATGGTGAATTCCGCTCCGGCGAAGACTCGGTGATCGCCGAATGCCTTGCCGACTCCTTTTACGTCGGCGACGATCTGCCCCGAACGCGGAGCCGGCGGGAATTTTATGTTCAGCGTCGCCAAATCCTCCTCCTCGACCTCGATGCGTTCGAGTTTGTCGAGTTGTTTTATGCGCGACTGCACCTGATTGGATTTTGTCGGCTTGTAGCGGAATCGCTCTATGAATTCTTCGCTCTTTTCGATCAGTTTCTGTTGGTTCTGATATGCCGCCATCTGTTGCGCACGCCGTTCGGCACGCAATACGACGAACTGCGAATAAGGCACTTTATAATCGTATATCTTGCCGAGCGACAGTTCGATGGTGCGGGTTGTTACGTTGTCCAGAAACGCTCGGTCGTGCGAAATCAGCAATACGGCACCGTTGTAGTTGCGCAGATACTCTTCGAGCCATTGTATCGACTCTATGTCGAGATGGTTGGTCGGCTCGTCGAGCAGGAATATCGACGGGCGGCGCAACAGCAGTTTCGCCAACTCGATACGCATGCGCCAACCGCCAGAGAACTGGCTCGTCGGCTTTTGGAAATCCTCGCGGCGGAATCCGAGTCCCAGCAATGTCTTTTCGATGTCGGCATCACGAGTGTCGCCACCGAGAATGTGGTAGCGATCGTTTTCCTCGTTGAGCCGATGAATCAACGATTCGTATTCTGTCGATTCGTAGTCGGTACGTTCGGATATCTGCTTTGTCAGCGACTCTATCTCCGCTTCGATGCGCAAAACCTCATCGAATGCCTTTTCGGTTTCGTCGAGCAGGGTAGTGGTGTCGGCGACCTTCATCTGCTGCGGAAGATAGCCTATCGTACATTCTCCGTTGCGGGTTACTGCACCTGAGGTAGGTATCTGTTCTCCTGCGATAAGTTTGAGTATCGTAGTTTTGCCGGCTCCGTTTTTGCCGACCAGACCGATGCGGTCTTTCGGATTGACAAGAAACGAAATCTGATCGAAAAGTGTCCAGCCTCCGTAACTTACGGACAGATTGTCTATTGAAATCATCGCGCTTCGAGCATTTTTATTATTTCAGCCTGCGGATCCGCTGCGCCGAAAACCGACGAGCCGGCAACGAGAACATCTGCACCTGCCGCGAATATTCGGGCGGCATTGTCTGCCGAGATTCCGCCGTCTACCTCTATATGGCATTTCGAACCGCAGGCATCGACCATACGGCGTAGTTCGGCGATACGGTCTATCGACGCTTCGATGAACGATTGTCCTCCGAAACCCGGTTCAACGCTCATGACGAGTATCAGATCTATTTCGGGCAGCCATTTCTCCAATACTCTGACATCTGTCGCCGGTTTTATGCTTATGCCGACTTTCGCACCGGCAGAACGTATCGCTTCGATACATGCGGCGATGTCCTCGGTCGCTTCGTAATGGAATGTTACGATGTCCGCGCCCGCTTCGGCGAAACGCTTTACATAACGAATCGGATCGGTGATCATCAGGTGTACATCGAGTACTTTTTTCGTCGCACTGCGCACCGATTTGAGAACAGGGAATCCGAACGAAATATTCGGCACGAATACGCCGTCCATTACGTCGACGTGTATCCAGTCTGCACTCGAATCATTCAGCATTGCGACGTCGCGTCCGAGATTGCCGAAATCGGCAGCAAGTATTGATGGAGATATGATTTTCATCATTGTTTTTGTTTTTGCTTTGCTTGCAAAATTAATAAAAAGTCCTTAAAGTCGCTAAGGTCGTTAAAGACTTTAAGGATTATTTCAATGTCAGAACGAATCGGACGATGCTATCCGATTCACAGGTACGCATGAATCCGCAGGATTCGAACAGTCGCAGGCTCGCCGTATTGTCGGTAGCGACGGAAGCATACAGAGTCGAGAGCCTCAAATTCCGTGCATATCGTATAAGCGTTCGCAGTGCGTCGGCGGCGTAACCTTTGCGCCGGTCTGCTTCTGCATAAACGAGAATGCCCACGAAAGCCGCAGAGCCGTCGTAGTCGAACATGTCTATCGCTCCGAGAGCCCTTCCGTCAAGAGCATCTATCATAAAACGTTGTTGTTCCGTTACGGAGATGTCGTATTGCTGGTTACGCACGAATTGGGCGATATCCTCGCGAGTAAAGACTTTCTCGGCTTCGCCGAACCGACGAACTTCCGGATCATTTTCCCATAAAAGAATAGTGTCGATGTCTTTCGACTCGACACTGCGCAGACTGCATCTTTCTCCACGGAGCAACATGCACTACAATCCGATTACCTGATTGCGGATAAGCATCGCCACGCCCCATGCCGGAGCGTTGTCGCTCATCTTCGATACACGGAACTTGGTATCCTTGTATACGAGGCTTAGCGAATATTTGTTGGTCGCCGATTTGAGTGGCAGCATTATGTAGTCGCCCGCTGCAGCGAGATTTCCGCCGACGATTACGGTCTCCGGATTGAATATGTTTATCAGGAACGCCACTGCCTTTCCCGCCTTTTCGCCCGCCTCCTCGATAAGTTCGATAGAGAGGTTGTCGTCGTTGCGTGCCGCAGCGATTATGTCGTTGATATGGATCTGTTCGTTATTTTCGTATTTCGGACGCAAAATGGTGTTCGCTCCTCCTTTGACGAGTTCCCGCATCTTCTCTTCAATGGCTATACCCGAGATTTCGGTTTCGAGACAGCCCTTTTTGCCGCAGAAGCATATCTTTTCGTTATCGAACAACGGTATATGTCCGAATTCTCCTGCGAAACCGCTCTTTCCGTAATATAGTTTGCCGTCGGCAACGATTCCGATCGCCACACCGAGTCCGAGATGAAGATATATGACGTTGCTTTCGTCCTTCGACTTGCCGCAGGTATATTCGGCATAGCATCGCGAACGGGTGTCGTTTTCGATAAGTACGCGAATGCCGATCCGCTTTTCGACGATGTCGTGCAACGATTCCTCGATATTCGTAAAATACTTGTACGAACGCCCCTGCTGTGTGTTTACGCGACCTACGATACAAACACCTATTCCGAGAATCTTGGTCTTTTCGATACCGCAGTTGTTTATGAAATTTTCGATATTCGAACATATCTTTTCAAGGCACTGCGAACGATCTGTCAGTTCGAAGGTGTCGTCTACGACCTCCTGTATGATGTTGTTCTGCAAGTCTGTGATGACATAAGTCATACGGTCGCGACCTACGTTGATGCCGGCGAAATAGATCGTCGAATTGGTGAGTCCGAATACGTTAGGACGTCTGCCCCCCGGAGTCTCTACTTTGCCCAGATCGTTTACGATTCCCTCTTCGACCAGTTCCTGAACGAGTTTGGTTATCGTCGGTACGCTTATTCTCAACTCCTTGGTAAGTTCGGCGAGCGTAGATTCGCCGTTTATCGCCATATAGGCTATTATGCTTCGTTTGATAACGTTGTTTTTGTGTGACAGTCCCTTGTTTTCTGTTGCCTGATTATTGAAAAAATCTATAAGTGAACTCATAATCGAACTTACCTTTAAAATCTTTTTGCAGGACAAAAATAGTAAAAAATATTTACACGATGCAATATTTTATTTAAATTTTTATAAAATATATGCAAAATATTAAGAAATAACGGCGCTGTGCAATCTGCCGAAAAGAACCTGCGGAGCGATTGTCATTCGACAGTCGCTCCGCAGGATATCGAAACGCTTTGAGGATTAGAGATTCGCTTTCGATTCTACCGCAACATTTGCATCGGTTTTCTTGATAAGTCCCTGCAAAACATTGCCCGGTCCGAGTTCGGTGAAATCGGCAAATCCGTCGGCAATCATATTGCGGACGATGTATGTCCAGCGTACCGGAGCGGTGAGTTGGGCGATAAGATTCTTCTTGATTTCATCAGGGGCGGTATGCGGTTTGGCATCCACATTTTGATAGATAGGGCATTTAGGCGTGCGGAACGGTGCTTCGGCGATAGCCTGTTCCAACTCCTTGCGAGCCGGCTCCATGAGCGGCGAGTGGAATGCTCCGCCGACCGGCAGAACGAGCGCGCGCCGTGCGCCAGCCTCTTTGAGTTTCTCACAGGCGGCATTTACCGCATCGAGGCTGCCCGAAATGACCAACTGACCCGGGCAGTTGTAGTTGGCGGCAACTACGACACCTTCGATGTCTGCGCATACCTCTTCGATTGTCTTGTCGTCAAGACCGATGATCGCAGCCATCGTTCCCGGTTGCATTTCGCATGCTTTCTGCATCGCTTCGGCACGTTTGGCAACCAGACGCAGTCCGTCTTCGAACGACAGCGCGCCGGCTGCGACGAGAGCCGAGAACTCTCCGAGCGAGTGTCCTGCCGTAGCATCCGGCTCGATGCCGAGCGACTGGGCGAGGATAACCGAGTGGAGGAATACCGCCGGCTGTGTAACCTTGGTCTGTTTCAGTTCTTCGGCAGTGCCGTTGAACATGATCTCCGTAATATTGAATCCGAGAATCTCGTTCGCTTTATCGAATAATTCTTTCGCTTGCGGAACATTGTCGTACAGGTCTTTACCCATACCGCTGAATTGCGCTCCCTGACCAGGGAAAACATAGGCTTTTTTCATAATCGTAAAATTTTACTGTTTCTGAAAATTTTTGCAAAGATAATAGATATTTTTATATCTTTGTAAAGATATAACCTAATTTACTTAACTTGACAACCATATGAGAAAGTATCAACATCCGTCCATTCAATCCGTTCGGGTGCGTTTGGAACGGGGGTTCGAGGTATCGGATCCGGATATGAATTACGGCGACGGCGGCGACGCCTGGGATAATTGAAAGGAGGAGCGATTATGAAAAGATTTACATTTTTAGCATTGGTGAGTGCCGTTATTGCAATGACGGCTTGTTCGCATACCGACGAGGCTGTCGATCTGATCGACGGATTCGGCGTAACGTCGCTCGACGCGTTTATCGAGGTGCGTCCCGACAGTCGTACTGTCGCCGAACAGAAAGAAGACGGTTCGATTCAGATGTTGTGGCGAGCCGACGACGAGATCGCTGTAACCGACCTCGCCAAAACCGCGACATTCAAACTCAAATCAGGAGCCAAATCTGTTCACGGAGTGTTCGCAGGATCGATCATGTCGCAGTCGAAGAACATGTATGCGGTCTATCCCGCATCGGCTGTCGAGATGTCGGCAAATGAAGCGAAAGTTACATTGCCTAATATTCAGACTTATCGAGCATCGTCCGATGCCGATACAGGTGCGCGCAATGTCATGGTCGGAGTTACGTCCGATGCTTCGTCGTTCGACTTCTATACGGTTGCGGTCATTGCGAGATTCAAAGTCGAGGTCGATGCCGACGAAACCATCAACTCGATAACGATGCGTGTCGAGGACGGTTATTTGTCCGGTGTCGGCAATGTCGATCTGGAAGGACATTCTCTCGGAGTACTCAACAAACGCAATGTTACGCTCAACTATGCCGAACCGGCAAAGGGCGTATCTTCCGACGGCTGGGTGTTGATTGCGCCTGTCGATTTTACGTCGACCACCGGCAATGTCTATTACGACGTTACCACGAGCAAGGGTAAATATACTTTCTGCCGCAAACCGACCAAGGCTTTGCGGGCGGGTATGGTCTACAATTTCCCGCTTGTGAAATCCGCATTTGATCAAGTCGCGTCGACGAGTGAATTGTCCGACGGGAAATATACTTTCGATAGCAATGCTTCGACCTTGACCGTAAATCTTGTCCGTGCTACCGATACTACGATATCGGTAGGGTGGTCGGCGCATGGCTTCCCGACCGACTATTCGGTCGATACGGCGGATCTCTACGAACTCTATCTGTACGACGAGCGCAACCAACTGCTTGTCGCATGGCAGCCTAACGATGATCTGTGCGTTACGGGCAACGAGTTGTTCCCTTACAAGGCAAGCGATGCCACATGCCCTCCGCGATTCGTTTTTGCGGGACTTGCTCCGAATACGGTATATAAAGTACAAGTGAAGAATCTGACGACATCCAAGAAATCGGCGATGCTTACCGTTTCGACCGCGCCGACGGATTGCGGCGAGATCGTTTCCGCTGCCCGCAACGAGGGTGAAACCATTCTGTTCGAGAATTTCGGCAAACTCGTATGGAACGGCGACATAACGACATTTGCTGCCGGATACGTTCCGTCTTCTTACACCAATATTACCGATATAGCCGACGGTACGGCATGGGGCGATTACACCTCGACCGCACAGACTGTCTATAAATATACCAAACGCGATCGTGAACAACAGTTCTTCTCGACATACAAATCGATCGTGAACAGTTGCGGTCTGGGCGATTGGGCTTGGTGGCGCAATCCTGCCGACGATGCGACATCTTCGACATCCACAGCCATATTGGCGCGTCCGGGTTACCTTAAACTGGGAATTTCCAAGGTTAGAGCCGGTATCGTTACTCCGGAATTGTCTCCGCTGCTCGGCAAGGCTACTGTTCGCGTAACTTTCAGGGCATGCACTTACGGTACCGTATCCGCAGCCGACAATACCGCAATCGGAGTATGTGCCGCGGACGGATGCACGGTGGATTCCAATTATAAACTGTCGGGATATACCGAGGTGGATCGCAAGACGTTGGACATCGATAAAAAGTTGGAGTGGAATACTTACAGTGTCGAGTTGAGCGGTGTAACCGCGACTTCGCGAATCATTATTTTCGCCAATGCCGCAAGCGTTTCCTCGGTGAACAATCGTTTCCATGTGGATGATATAAAGGTCGAGTTCGTCAAGTACGACGATGCGGTATCAACCGATATTCCTGTCGTGAAGCAGGTTGCGGCATCGCCTTATTCGGCTACCGTCGAATGGAGCGAAGTCGAGCAGGCTTCGCGCAAATATACGGTCGCCATATACAAGGATTCTGCTTGTACGAACAAATATCAGGAGTATGCGACGACTATTTCGTCGAGCAAAACCTATATCGAATGGCCTGCGCGTTTCACGTTCCCTTATCTCGATCCGAAAACGACATATTACGTTAAGGTAACGGATCTGGCGGGCAATGTGTCGAAACCAGTCGCCGTTACGACTTCGGTTTTGCGTACGGCAGGAAGCAAGGAGGTGCTGTTCGAGGACTTCGACAAATTATGCTGGGGAGGCGACTATATCAATATGGCTAACAGCGTCACTTTGTCGGGAGTTACTGTCGGTTCGTATTCGCCGAATGCTCTGACCGACGCCTTGACATATACCGTTGCGGCATCTTCGCCGACTACCGACGGCAGCAGACTGACATCCTATTCTGCCAAAATCAATCAATTGTTCGGACTCGAAGAGTGGCGCAGCAATGCGGCTCATGTCCGCCAGGGATTCGTGAAACTCGGTACTGCGAGCGAAAAGGGTTGGATTACCACTCCTTATCTCTGCAACCTTTCCGGAAACAGCGCACTGATAAACGTTTCGTTCAAGGCATGTCCGTTTGTGGACGGCGCGACGAAACAGACTGCGTTTATCCATGTGAACCTGATCGGCGAGAACGGCGATATAAAGGATTCGAAAGAGGTCTCCATCGGCGAATGTCGCAATCAACCGGGTTGGGAAACATTCTCCGTCGATTTTTCATCCGTCGCTCCTACCGACCGTGTACAGTTTATGGCTGGCGGAGATTCTCAGTCGCGATTCTGTATCGACGATATTCTTATAACATCCTCTTCCGCCGTTTCCGGTCCCGTCGCTTGCGGATATGTAAAGGACAGTGCGGGCAATCCGTTGTCAGGAGTGGTAGTCAGTGACGGTTTTACTGCTGTTCAAACCAATTCTACTGGATATTATTCGTTGTTCCCGAAGAGCGACGCGTGGTATATATTCTATTCGATACCGGAGGATTGCAAGGTTGGCGTGAATTCTTACGGTCAGCCATGCTTCTACGAGCGATATTCGGCTACCCGCAAGCGTTACGACTTTACTGTCGAGAAACTGCCGAACGGAGCCGAGACCGATTTCAATCTCTTCTGTTTCGCCGATCCGCAGTGCCGTCCCGGAACTCACGTAACCCGATTCAAGGCGGAGAGCGTTACGGACGTTAAGAAACATGCAGCAACCAAAACGCTGCCTTGCTATGGCGTTACGCTCGGCGACATCGTATATTCGGAGGGCGGAACCAATACCGTAAGCAATATGCCGACTATGCGCGATGCAATGTCGATGAACAATATGGGTATGCCGGTATTTCAGGTTATGGGTAACCACGACTATACCTATTTTTATTCTAACAAGCCCTTATCGGCTGATGCGACGAGCAGCACCACGAACATAAAATGCCAGCGTGAATTCGAGACGGTATTCGGTCCTATCAACTATTCGTGGAACCGCGGTAACGTGCATATAGTCTGCATGCGCGACATTATATTCAACAGCACTACCGACGCATCGAATTATTCGCTCGGATTTACGGACGAACAGTACCAGTGGCTGCGCCAGGATCTGTCGTATGTTCCGAAGACGAAAATGGTGGTACTTTGCGTCCATATTCCGATAGTAAACTCCAAGAACCAGAATGTTCAGAACGTACTTGCACTGTTGAAGCAATTTCAGGAGGGACATATCATGTCGGGACATACCCACTACATGCGTAACGAACCTACGAAATCGGGTGTGTACGAACATGTCCACGCCGCCGTGTGCGGTGCATGGTGGTGGTCTAACTTGAACGGCGACGGCTGCCCGAACGGATATGCGGTCTACACGATCAACGGCTCTACGATGACGGATTGGTACTATAAGGGAGTCAATGACGGCATGAATGATCGCAGTTACCAGATTCGTCTCTATCGCGGTAATCTGAAATGCGGCGGCAAGTCGGAGTATTTCCAGTATCAGCACGGAAGCAATGTTTTGCTTGCCAATGTTTTCAATGCCGATTCGGACTGGACGGTAAAGGTCTACGAGAACGGAGTATATACCGGAAATATGACCATGATTGCCAATAAACGTTATACCGATACGACTTTACCGTTCTCATCGACCAACAGTATGACGAATCCGACGCTCGTTCCTACCGATTCCAGTCAGGACTTCTGGGCTATCGGCTACCATATCGGAGTAGTAGGTCGCGGACACGGAAGCGGTAACCGCAACAGTTACATGACTAACGGATTCCATATCTATAAGTATACTTTGAAGAATGCCAATGCTTCTGTCAAGGTAGTTGCGACCGATAAGTTCGGTAACGAGTATTCCGAAACCAAAATAACAGGCGATTACGAATACACCCTTGCCAAATAGCGGTGGTGTATTCGATTGAAAAAGCCCTCGACAATATATTGCCGAGGGCTTTTTGTTGATGACCCTGATGACTTTAAGGTCTTTAAGGACGTTCGTTGAATCTTCTCTACACGTGCCGCAGAATCTCTTCCAGCCCGTCGAAATGGCATTTGTAGTCTTCGAGCGAACGGCGTATGATTTCGTGCGCCTCCTCCTTGCCGTAGGTGTCGATGATTTCGACGCGCTTGGGCTTCGAAGTGTCGGTGTCGGGCATATCCTTGTACGTGAGGAAATAGTGTTTAAGGCGATTTACGATCGTCTTCGGCAATTCCGATATGTCGTTGTAATTGCTGTACGTCGCATCGTGACGCAGTACGGCTATAATCTTGTCGTCCGCTTCGTTGCCGTCGAGCATCCGGAATCCGCCTATCGGACGTACATTGACGATAATGTCGCCGTGGGATATGGTACGCTCCGTCAGAACGCAAATGTCGAGCGGATCGCCGTCGCCCATAATTTCCGTGCGATTGCACTGCTTCATGCAGTATTTTGCGACGCTGTCGCCGCAAAAACTCTGCGGAATGAAACCGTAGAGTGCGGGGATTACCGTCGAGTATTTTTGCGGTCGGTCGATCTTGATGTAACCGCTGACTTTATCCAATTCGTACTTTACTGTATCGGTAGGCACCATTTCGATAAATGCCGTAACCACTTCGGGTGCATTTTCGCCTACCTCGATTCCGTGCCATGGATGCGATTTGTAACGCAATCCCATCAGTCGTGCTATCGGATCGTTGATTTTGTTTCCCATTTTATTCCTCTTTATATAACACGACAAAGATAGCGTTTTTATTTCAAACCGCAGTATATTATCCTATCCTTTGATTTCCGAAAACGCACTTTTGCAATATTTCAGTTTTAATTTTCAATCAATTGATACTAAAAAGCGAATTTTATGGCGACAATTAAGGCTAAATTCCGAAAATCAAAGGCGGTCCGCAGCCGTACATACGTGCTGGAATATATGGAAAGATCGGCTGCCGAACTCGACTCGTGCGGCAAATTCGGTACGGCACGCAACTATCGGCGTGCGATAAACAGTTTTTCGGCATTCCTCGGTCGCGACATTCCGATCGAACGGTTGAACGAGAGCGTAGTTGCGGAGTACGACGAGTGGCTTCGCCGACGCAATATCGTGCGCAATACGGTGTCCTTTTATATGCGGGTGTTGCGGTCGATATACAACAGGGCGGTCAAGCAATGTCTCGTGAAGCAGACTTTCCCTTTCTGCAATGTATACACGGGCGTAGATCGTACCCGCAAACGTGCCGTGGATGAGCGGGTAATACTTCGTTTGCAGCATCTCAATCTCGATTCCGAATCTCCGCTTGCATTGACCCGCGATCTTTTCGTATTCAGTTACTGTATGCGCGGAATGGCATTCGTAGACATTGCATTTCTCCGTAAAACCGATATTTGCGGCGACGTGATTACATATATCAGGCGCAAGACCGGACAGAATCTCGTTGTCCGAATAGAACCGTGTATCGAACGTATCATCAGACGTTATGAACCGTTCGTAGCCGACAGCCCTTATGTGTTCCCGCTTATTGGTTCGTCCGTACCCGAAACCGCATTTCGCGAGTATCAGATCGCATTGGGCATTTATAATCGCCGGCTGAAAGAGTTGTCGCAACTCGCCGGCATCGATACTACGCTTACCTCATACGTTGCCCGCCATACGTGGGCGACTGTCGCTCGTAACCGCAATATTCCGTTGTCAGTCATCAGTGCCGGTATGGGACATGCCTCCGAAAAGACTACTCAGATATATCTCGCATCATTGGAGAACACCGTTATCGACCGAGCCAACCGCCGGATTCTTGAAGCGTTGAATCAGTGATTGTGCGATTGTCTGCAATCCGCACTCTTTGAGTAGTACCCGTTTGTCCTCGTCGAGCAGATAGAGAGCGGGTAACTGCTTGAACGAGTATAATTCCTGCTCCTGAACTCCGGTGGTATCGAGAGCGTCTGTCCATTCGCCGGAAATAACATTCGGCTTGGATTGCCATGATTTGCGATCGCCGTCGGCGAATACCGCGATAACAGCGAGTCGGTTTTCGCTCACTGCCGTACGGATGGTAGAGTCGTCGCGCAGCGATGTCATGATTTCCATGCAGTGTTCGCATTCGGGGTCGTAGAATACGAGCAGTATCGATTCTCCGGTCGTTTCGTGGAGCGTATGGTTTCGTCCGTCTCTGCCGACATATGCGAAGTCGGCAGCCGTTGATCCGACGCGGTTCTTCCGTGCCGTATTCAGTTGGTATGCCGGACGTATTTTGTCATATTCTCCGAGTATCGGACTGCGCAGCATCTCTTCGAGGAAAATGATGTAGAAGTTGTCGTTGCATAACGGTGAGTCCGCTTCGAACAGATACTTCTCGGCAATTTCCGCCAACATCATGTAAGCCTGTTTGTCCGCTTCGGCACGATGCAGCAATATGTCTGTCGCTGCGATTACCGCCGTCGTGTCTGCATGCGGGAATACCGATGCGAAGTTGACGAAATTCTGCTCCATGAATGCTCTGTTCCGACCTGCCGAAGTGTCGGTGAAATCCATCGCGTCCCAAAAGTGCGTCAGCAGATATGCGGCACGTTCGCGTGGCGTGCGCAATTCCGACGGTATTTTGGGTAGCGGCAATTCGCGATCGGCAGAGAGTGTGTCCGTTGGCGATATTTCTATTGCTTTATTGCATGCTATCGTCGTATCGTAACCGAATCCCGATATTATCGACAACGTAGCCGCAACCGATATTATGTTTCGTTTGAGATTAATTTGCAACCGCATGATTTCTGACGTGTCGAATTTTTGCAAAAATACGGTTTTTTCGTGAAAATATGCAGGTTACGATCGTCGGACGGATGGTAAAATCTCTAAATAAGAGATTCCGTTTCGATGGGCAAAAGTATAAATAAATTGATAAAATATATAATATATTACGATTTTTTTAATACCGAAATTACCCCCCCCCATAGTGTAAAATACTAATAATCAGGTATTTGAATTTGGAAATAATTACCGT